>Ga0056909_1000061_pt1 | contig 208716 bp, 206 predicted proteins | sample EBPBio102011_DNA_FD_62115 | JGI IMG/M metagenome (GOLD analysis project Ga0056909, IMG submission 62115) | Wastewater treatment Type I Accumulibacter community from EBPR Bioreactor in Madison, WI, USA - Reactor 1_1/10/2011_ DNA | ecosystem: Engineered > Bioreactor > EBPR > Anaerobic-Aerobic >... | reverse complement strand
TTCCGTCACCCTGAACTTGTTTCAGGGTCCATGGCCCGACGATGCTTCCAGCGCAGCGTCAGATTAAAGGTCCGTCCATGGATGCTGAAACGAGTTCAGCATGACGAGCGTTGGATGGCCACTCCCTATCCCAAATCAGGCGCAGCGCCCGCGCTGCCGGGATGACCGCAAACGATCGGTTGCGGACATAACTGCCCCTGCTGTAGTCCCTTATGCTTGGAGGAAACGAGTCATGTCAGCAACATTGCCTGAAATCGTGATAGGCGCTCTCGCCAATATGCTCGTGTTCGGCGCCATACTGTGGGGGGCTTTGAAGCCTTCTGTCGGAGACACAAATAGGATTTGGGCGGTCGTCCTTTGGCCCGCAGCCTTCAACCTCCTTGTTTGCATATTCAAATCCGAACTTGATTATCCGCAAAGAGCGGTCGGCCTGCTAGTAACCGCCACTGTTGTTGGCGCCTATTCCTGGATATGGCGTCGCGGCGGGTTACCTCTTTCGCCCCGGTCAATCTGACGCCCGCTCACCACTCCAAATCTGGCGTTGCGCCGACTCCCTCCGCGTGACTGGAAACGACCGATTGCGGACATTGTGGAGCGGCCGATCAAGCGCTATCGCTGTGCTGTGGCGAAAAGGTTTACCATCAACGAGTTGGAGCCCGTCGCGCGCGAGGCAACTCGCAAGGCTCTTGAAGGTGTGCAGAAGAGCTTCGACCTATATCAGAACGACCCAAACCTCACTCTAGGCACGATCGTCGAGGACGACGTCGCGACTTTCCAGCTTTATTTGGCAGGTGCCACTCCTGCTGATGCTGTTGTGCTCACGGCCGCCAGAGTTTCGCGCGAGACCGGAAAGCTGCTGGGCGTCGAAATCTGCTTCGAAGATCCCGCTGCATAACACCTCAGTCCGCTTCCCACCCCAAAACCGACGCAAAAAGGCCTTTCCTACAATATCCGACTATGTCAGCGCCGATCCCGGCTCTTTCATTCAGTGAACAAACGCGGTCCCCGCCGGCCTTCTCACGACGGCGCGCGCCCACCACATCGCATGGTCCAGAACGGGGAGCCCACAGGGCTGAACTTTCCTGAACTTTGGAAGGGAGCAAAGTCCGCTCTCCACCCCATTCCGACCCATCCCTGCCCCTTGCCAACCCCGCCGCATCCCGCCATCGCTCGGTCCGATGCTCGCACGCCTTTTTCCCGATCGCTTCGTCCCCGTGCTGTTCGCGACGATCCTGCTCGCCAGCCTGCTGCCGGTGCGCGGGGGGGCGGTGCCGATTGCGCAGGGGGTGTCGACCGCGGCGATCGTCTTTCTCTTTTTCCTCAACGGCGTGCGCCTGCCGCGCGACGAGGTGCTGCACGGCATCCGCAACTGGAAACTTCAGGGCAGCGCCCTCGCCTTTTGCTTCGGGGTGATGGCGGCGCTGGGGCTGGCCGCGCAGTTCGTGACGGCGCCGCTGCTGCCCGCGACGCTTGCGCTCGGTTTTCTCTTCCTCGGCATCCTGCCCTCGACCGTCCAGTCGGCGACCGCCGCGTCCAGCCTGGCCGGCGGCAATGTCGCGGCCAGCGTCGTCGCGGCGGCGCTGCTCAACCTGGTCGGCGTCGCCGCGTCGCCGCTGCTCTTCGCCGCGCTGGCGGGCGCGGAGGGCGAGATTCACGGTGAAGCGGTGCTGCGCATCGTCGCGATCCTGTTGCTGCCCTTCGTCGCGGGCCAGCTGGTGCAACGCTGGCTGCGCCCCTGGGTGCTCGCGAACCGCGGGCTGGCAACATTCATGGATCGCACGGCGATCGCCATCGCGGTCTATGTCGCCTTTTCCGCCGCGGTCGTCGCGGGGATCTGGAGCCTGCTCGACGCGCGCGAGATCGGCGTCGTCTTCGCCGCGGTCGCCCTTCTGCTCGCGCTTTCGTTCGGCGGCGCGTGGATGCTGGGCGGCCTGCTGTCGCTTGGCCGGCCGGAGCGCATCACGCTGCTCTTCTCGGGCGCGCAAAAGAGCATCGCGGTGGGCGCGCCGCTCGCCGCGACGCTGTTTCCGCCCGCAACCGCCGGCATGGTACTGGTGCCGATCCTCGTCTATCATATGGCGCAGCTGATCCTGTCGGCCTGGATCGCCCCGGTCCTGAATCGGCAAACGCGGGTGTAATGCTTGAATAACACAGCTCCACATGCCATATAGGCCACGTGACAGGCTACGTGGCACTATTTGCAACTTCGGGCCTTGGAAGGAACAGGAATGAGCGAAGAGACCGCGACGGCGACCGCAACCGAAGGACTGACGCTAACGCCGCCCGAACCCGTCCCCACCGTCGCCCCTGAAAAGGCCGCCGGCCTCGTCCCGCTGTCGGGCGAGCAGAAGTCCAAGCTGGAAGAGCGCGTCGACGGCTTCATCGACGACCTGGTCGCGCAGGACGAGAATTCGCCCGAATTCGGCAAGCGCGTCGACCAGATCACCAACATGGGCCGCAAGGAGATGCTGGAGGCGGCGAGCCATTCGAACCGCTTCCTCGACCGGCCGATCAAGGCGATCGACCGCGACACCGACATCGGCCAGAGCCTGATCGAGCTGCGCACGACGGTCGAACGGCTCGACCCCTCCGCGAACGGCAAGCTGCTGTCGAAGCGCGGCTTCCTCGACAAGATCTTCGGCAGCAAGATCAACAATTATTTCGCCCAGTATCGCAGCGCCCAGACGCATATCGGCGGCATCCTGACCGCGCTTGCCAATGGCAAGGATGAGCTGTTGATGGACAATGCCGCCATCGACGTCGAACGCCGCAAGATGTGGGAATCGATGGGCAAGCTGGAGCAGATGGTCCACATCGCCAAGACGCTCGACGAGCGGCTGGAGGCCAAGGCGACCGAGCTCGACGGCACCGATCCCGCCAAGGCGAAAATCCTTCGCGAAAACGCCCTCTTCTATGCCCGCCAGCGCACGCAGGACCTGCTGACCCAGATGGCGGTTACGGTGCAGGGCTATTTGGCGCTCGACCTGGTCAAGAAGAACAATGTCGAGCTGGTGAAGGGCGTCGACCGTGCGTCGACGACGACCGTCGGCGCGCTGAAGACCGCGATCACCGTCGCGCAGGCGATGACGAACCAGAAGCTGGTGCTCGAACAGATCACCGCGCTGAACACCACGACCGCGAACATCATCGACGGCACGTCGAAGATGCTGAAGGACAATACGGCGCGCATCCACGAACAGGCGGCGTCGAGCACGATCCCGATGGAGACGCTGAGCCGCGCGTTCCAGAATATCTATGACACGATGGACGCGATCGACACCTTCAAGATCAAGGCGCTCGACACGATGAAGACGACGGTCAACGCGCTGGAAGGCGAGGTCGCCAAGTCGAAGGGCTATATCGCGCGCGCCGAGGGTGCGAGCCAGGCGCAGGCGAGCGTCGGCGGCGCCGACAGCCCGCTGGCCGCACTGGAAGGGTAAGGCATGACGATGAGCGAGGTCGACAAGGTCCGCCTCTCGGCCACATCGGCAATCGAGCGCTCGCGCGAACGGCGGCGGCCCATCGGGTCAAAGAGCGTCGCGCTGCGCCGCCAGCATCTCTACAAGAAGCTTGGCCGCGTGCTCGTCGCGGGCGGCATCGTGCTGATCGGCGCCGCGCTGTTCGGCGCACTGATCCAGCCGCTGGGTTTTACCGGACTGCTCGCGCTGTTCGTGCTGCTGCTCGGCGTCGCGGTGCTGTTCGGCAAATGGCCGCCCTTCCCCGAACCGCGCCAGCAGGACCTGCCCAAGGCCGATCTCAAGCAGCTCGCCGGCCGCACCGAAATCTGGCTGGAGGCCCAACGCCCCGCGCTGCCCGCGCCCGCGCGCCAACTTGTCGACGGTATCGGCGTCCAGCTCGACCTGCTCGCGCCGCAGCTCCAGACGCTCGACGCGTCGAGCCCGGCCGCGGCGAACATCCGCAAGCTGGTCGGCGAAGACCTGCCCGAACTGGTCGCTGGCTATCAGCGCATCCCCGCGGGCCTTCGCAAGGAGGCGCACGCCGGGCGCACTCCCGACGAAACGCTGGTCGGCGGGCTGACGATGCTGGAGCGCGAGATCGGCGACGCGGCGCGCAGCCTCGCGGCCGGCGAACTCGACAAGCTGGCGACGCGCGAACGCTATCTTCAGCTAAAATATCAGGGGATCGACGGCGAGGATTCGCCGGTCGGCTAAACCTGTCGCAGCCGCTGGGTGCCCGCGAACCACAGCGCGACAACCAGCAGCAGCGGCGGGGCGAGCCCCCATTGCGCACGACCGGCGAGCGGCGCAAGCAGGCTCGACGACGACAGCAACCACAGCGCGGCGAGCAACGCACCGATCGCCGCCGCCTCGAAGGCGAAGCTCTTCCAGAATCGCCGTTCGGCGCGGGCCAGCGCGGTCTCGGCCTCGATCGCGCGGTCGACGCGCAGCATGAAAGGACGATCGCCCGCTCGCTCAGGCGGCGCCAGCAGCGCAGCCAGCAACGCGTCGGTCTGATCGCCGGCCTGGTCGTCGGTCGGATGCGTCATGCCGGGCCTCCTTCGCCGATCATCCTCTGCGCCTTCGCGCGCCCGCGCAAGACCAGCGATTTGAGCGTTCCGAGCGGCACCCCCATGATCTCCGCCGCCTCGCCATGCGACCAGCCATGACCGAAGCACAGGGTGAGCGCGGCGCGCTCCTGCGGCGACAATCCGGCGAGCAGGCGCTCGGCATCGATCGCGGCGTCGCTGCGGCCGCGCGGGTCGGTCGCCGTCGGGGCGTCCTCCCCGGCCGCCAGCCCCTCGCGCCGCCGCGCGGTACGCCGCTGGTCGAGGAACAGGCGCCAGCCGATCCCGATAAGCCATGCGGCATAGCTGCCCTGTCCCCGATAATCGCCGGCGCGCTGCCACGCGCGAACGAAGGCCTCCTGCGCCAGATCGTCGGCATCGCTTCCCGCGACGCGCGACAGAAAGCTGCGCAGCCGCCCCTCGTGCCGAAGCACCAGGAGCTGGAAGGCCGCGCGATCGCCCCCTGCGACGCGGTGGTTGAGAAGCTGGTCCTCATCGTCACGCAGCGCCGCGCTCCTCGATGGCCGCCGCACGCGCGAGGCGGCGGCGGTACAGGAGCGCGATGCCGACGAAGGCAGGGAAAAGCGCGGCACCCGCTGCGATCCGGATGATCTGCTCATGCCCCTGGATCAGGCCGAAGCCCGCCATGGCGAGCCCCAGCGCGAGCAGGACCAGGCCATTGCGATCATCGCCCGGCGCGTCGCCGGTCCGCCCGAACCCCAGATGCTCGTAGGGCTTGTTGAGCTTGTCGATCATCGGCAGCGCCGCATCCGACTTCGCCTCGATCGCGCGGCGGATCGACCGGTGCAGCATCCACGCATGCAGCAGACGCGCGAGCAGGAAAAAGCCGATGACGAACAGCGCGACCATCGTGATATTTTCGAGCCATCCGAAGAAGCTGTCGCTGATCGCGACCAGTTCGGTGCTCGGCGGCGGCGGCGGCATGAACGATGCGATGTCGCGCGGATCGATATAGGCCGCGACGTCGGCGGGGCTGATCGACTGGCCCGCGACGGCGACGGGCACCGCCGCGGTCGGCGGCGGCGCGGCGGGCGCAGCGGCAGCGGCGGCGGTCGCGGCAAGCAGATAGGTCATGTTCATCCTCCTTCATGCCGGACGGCATGGTGAAACCACAGGCGGCGACTCCCGGCAAGGCGCATCATGGTCCGCAACGGGGGAGCGGATTCTGGTGCGTGCGAAGTCGCCGCCGGACCGGGCAAGCCCGATCACCGACTAGACGGCGCGACCGGCGTCGGCGGATGCATCGCGGATGCGCGGAGGATGAAAAATTTCCGGACTCGCCGGACTCGGCCGCCGACGAGCAGACCGAAACAATGACCGGCTTGGGCTCTAAAGCCCTTCGCCGCCGGTCCAGTGCGCGTTGACCAGGCGCCGCGCCAGCGCGCTCACCTGAATGCGGATGTCGGGCACGGCGACGACTTCCCACAGGTCGCCGCGCGTCATCGGCCCGATCGCCAGAATATGCTCGGACGGCAGGCCCCGCGCGTCGATGACATGGCCATCGCGGTCGATATCCAGCCCCAGGCGCAGCGCGTCGGGACGGATACGCTTCGCGCCCAGCATCCGTTTCACCAGCGGGTCGGTCGAACGGAGCAGGTCGCCCTGCGGCCCGGTGCAATTGATCATCCGCGCCGCGCGCGTGACGACCGGGGCGTCGCCGCCGCGGGGAAACCAGGAAACCGCCAAGGCGTCGGGTTCGACCGCCACCTTCGCAATCTTGCCGGCATGGAAGTTAAGCTGGCCCGACGCGACGAGCGCATCGATCCGATCGGCAACCTCGGGCGCCAGCCGGTGGCGATGCACGTCCCAGAAGGGGCGCAGGTGGCGCAGAAAGCGCGCGCGCTTCGCCGCATCGGCCGATGCCCACATCATCTGGGTGATGGGCCGGATCGAATCGACCACCAGCCGCCAGTCCTGTCCGCGCGCCTCGGTCTGTGCCCAGCGCACCAGTTCGGACAATTCGGGCGCGGGCTTGGCAAGCACCGGTTTCGGACGCGGCAGCCCGTCGACATGACGATGCGGGCGCAGTCCACGTCGCGAGAGCGCCGTTATCGGACCTTCATGGCCATGCGTGACAAGGCGCAGGATGACGTCGACCGCGGTCAGCCCGGTGCCGATCACCAGCACCGGCGCGTCCTTTGCCAGCCCCTCCTCGAACGAACTCGCCCACGGATCGCCGATATAACGGTGCGAAGGCAGATGCGCGCCGGCGATCGCGGGCGGATCGTGCGGCGGCAGGTTGCCGATCGCCAGCACCGCGCGATCGGCCTCGATCAGCCCGCCGTTGACCAGGCCCAGCGTGACCTGTCCGCCGCGCTCCTCGATATCCAGCACCTCGTCGTCGACGAGTTTCAGCCGCCGCCCATAGCGTTCCATCGCGCCGGCCAACGTCTCGCGCAGATAGCGGCCATAGGTCGCGCGCGTGACGAACGCGGCGTCGCAGCCGAGCCCCCGCGCCGACAGCCAGTCGCAGAAATGGTCGGGGCGGTCGGGAAAGGCACTCATATTGCCCGCCCGGACATTGAGCAGATGCGCGCTTTCGCTGCTGCTATACGCGACGCCCGCGCCCATGCGGTGGCGGTCGCGCTCGATCAGCAGCACCTCGACATCGGCCTGCTCGAGCAGGTTCAGCGCAAGCATCGTCCCCGAAAAGCCCGCGCCGACGATCGCGACGCGGGTGGCGGTGCGAAAGCGCGGGCGCGGCGAGTGGAGCTGGGCCTCGATCATCCTCATCGGGTGACGATATCGCCCGACACGGTCACGCGTTCGAGCGCGCGAGGCTCGGGCCAATAGTCGCCGACGGCATAATGCTGCGTCGACCGATTGTCCCAGATGCCGATCGCGTTCGGCGTCCAGCGAAAGCGCACCTGATATTCCGGCACCTTGATCCGGTCGAACAGCAGGCGGAGCAGGCTGTCGCTTTCCTCTTCGGACAGGCCGACGATCTTCGTCGTGAAGGTATAGTTGACGTACAGGATCTTCTCGCCCGTTTCCGGATGCGTGCGCACCACCGGGTGGCGCACCGGCGGAAAGTCGCGGGCGAGCTGCGCGCGCTTTTCCTCGCTCACGCGGCCGCCGAAGCTGCGGACGATGTCATGCTCGGCCTCCAGCCCCTCGATCCGGTCTTTCACGGCCTGCGGTAGCCCGGCATAGGCCGCCGCGGTGTTGGCCCACATCGTGTCGCCGCCGAGCGGCGGGAGGATGCGCGCGCGCAGGATCGAGGTGATCGACGGCCGCTCGCGAAAGGTCACGTCGGTGTGCCACTTGTTATACGCCTGAAACGGCGCGACCGTCTCGGCGGTCAGATGGACGCCCTCGACGCCTTCGATGCGCAATATCTCGGGATAGCCGGGAATGTGCGGCAGCACCGGATGCCCTTCGAGCTCACCGAAGAACCGGCCCAGCCGGACATGGCTTTCGTGGCTGATGTCCTGGTCGCGAAAGAAGACCACCTTGAACCGCAGCCACGCGGCGCGCAGCAGTTCGCCCTCGCTCGACGACAGCGGCCGATCGAGGTCGAGCCCGCTGATCTCCGCCCCGATCGTCGGGGTTGCGGGTGAAATCGCGACGCCCAGCGAACGGGCGGTCTCGAAAATATCTGGAATCTGGGCAAGGCTGGCCATGAGCTCTCTCCTCTGATCGATCGAACGGGACGGGCGGCTCGGTCGACTCGGAATACGTCCCGAAAGGAAGAAGGTAACTCAACTAATATAATTGACAAAATGATGCGCGCCGAGTTGCACGAAAGGCACGACGGATCGCGCGGAATCCCGTCAGGAACCCCACGCGCCGTTCGAACGCGTTGCCGATGCTATCGAAGCGTGAAGCCGCGATACCCCTCGGCCGCCGCGTCGCTGCAGATTTCGCGGTAGCGGCCGAGCCCGCCGATATAGACCGGAAAGGTGCGCGGCTTGCCCGGCACATTGGCGCCCGTGTACCAGGTGTTCGCGGTGGGATAGAGCGACAGCGACCCCAGCGTCGTCACCTTCTTCATCCAGCCGTCCTCGGCCTCTGCATCAGCCTCGATCGAGCGCAGCCCCGCGGTGCGCATATGGTCGATACAGTCGCAGACCCAGTCGACATTCTGTTCGTTGAGCAGGATGAAATTCGCCAGCGCCGACGGGCCGTTCGGTCCCGCAATGACGAACAGGTTGGGAAAGCCCTCGATCATCAAACCCAGATGCGACCGCCCGCCGTCGGCCCATTTGTCCTTCAGGCGCCGGCCGTCCTTCCCTTCGATATCGATCGACAGCATCGCGCCGGTCAGCGCGTCATAGCCGATCGCGGCGATGATGACGTCGACCTCGACCTCGCCCTCCGCGGTACGGATGCCCTTTTCCGTAATCTCCAGGATCGGATGCTCCAGGCAATCCTTCAGCGTCACATTGTCGCGATTATAGGCCTCGTAATAGCCCGTATCGAGACACGGCCGCCGCGCGAAGATCGGATAGCCCTGCGGCGTCAGGCGTCGCGCGGTGTCGGGATCCTTCACCACCTCGGCAATCTTGCCGCGAACGAATTCGGCGACGACCTCGTTCGCTTCGCGGTTCGTCAGCAGGTCGGAGAAGAGGCCCAGGAACGCCAGCCCGCTGTGCTGCCACGCATCTTCCATCAATTTCTCGCGCTCGGCAGGCGTCACGCTGAAGACCGGACGGTGCGTAATCGGCCGCACGCCGCCGGTCAGCGAATGGCGCGCCGCGGCGCGCAGGCCGGGATAATGCGCCTTGATATGCGCGACATAGTCGGCGTCGAGCTTGCGGTTACGCATCGGCAGCGTGAAGCTGGGCGTGCGCTGATAGACATAGAGATGCCCGGCCTGTTCGGCGACGACCGGGACGATCTGGATTCCCGACGATCCGGTGCCGATCACCGCGACGCGCTTGCCCGCCAGATCGACCGGATCATGCGGCCATTTACCCGACAGATAGAGCTCGCCCTTGAACTTGTCAGCGCCCGGAATGTCGATCTGCTTCGGCACCGACAGCGGCCCCGTTGCCATCAGGCAATAGGTCGCCTCGAACCGGTCGCCGCGATCGGTCTCGATCCGCCACAGCGCCGCCGCCTCGTCATAATGCACCGACGTCGCGCGCGTTTCGAAACTGATGTCGCGTTTCAGGTCCAGCTTGTCGGCGACGAAGCGCGCATAGGACAGGATTTCGGGCTGCGCCGCGAACTGCTCGCTCCACGTCCATTCCTGCTGAATCTCGTCGGAGAAGGAATAGCTGTAGTCGATGCTCATCACGTCGCAGCGCGCGCCGGGATAGCGGTTCCAGTACCAGGTGCCCCCGACGTCGTTGCCCGCCTCGATCAGATGGACGTCCAGGCCCATGCCGCGCGCACGGTGCAGCGCATACATCCCACCAAAGCCCGCACCGATGATCAGCGCATCGAGACGGCGGGGAGTCTGGTCGGGGGAAGAGCTGGCCTGTTGCATCGAAAATCCTTGGAAGAGTCTGCTTATCTGGGGTCGGCGCGAAGGCCTCCGGTCCGCGCACGCCTGGCGCGGCGGACCGGAAGCGATCAGCCCGTGGACGTGTGGGCTGCGATTTGGGCGCGGGCGATTTCGATCCCGCTGCGATAATCGCTCTTGCCGCTGGCATGGCGCGGCAGCGAGGCAACGCGAATGATCGTGCGCGGCTGCTTGTAGGCGGCAAGATCTTGCGAGAGCGCGGCGCGCACGGCCTGATCGTCGGGCGTATCGCCCGCCTCGATCAGCGCGGTCACGGCGCTGCCCCATTTGGGATCGGGCAAGCCGAAGACGATGGCGTCGGCGACGCCGTCGATGCGCTTCAGCGCCTCCTCGACCTCTTCGACGAAGACCTTCTCGCCGCCGGTGTTGATGCACATGCTGCCGCGGCCGAGCAGGCGAAAGCGGCCGTCGGGCAGGCGTTCGGCCATGTCGCCGGGAACGGCATAGGCCTGCCCGTCGATCGTGCGATAGACGGTCGCCGTCTTTTCGGGATCGCCGTGATATCCCGCGCCGAAGGGCGGCCGCCGCGCGAGCCAGCCCTGTCCAACCTCGTCATCGGCAAGCACGCGGTCGCTGTCCTGATCGATGATGACCGTCTGCGGCCCCGCTTCGAACAGGCCGGTCGGCGTCGCGCGATCGCGGGTGGTGATCGCATAGCCGAAGCCCGATGCCTCCGACGCGCCGAGGATGTCGAGCAACGTGAGCTGCGGCAGCGCGTCGAGCAGTGCGGCCTTCACCTGCTGCGACCACATCAGCCCCGCCGACGAAATCAGCCGCAGCGACGACAGGTCCCACCGCCCCGGATTGCCAAGCAGCGTATCGGCCATCGGCCGCGCAAAGGCGTCGCCGACGATCAGGATGCGCGTCACGCGGTGCCGTTCGGCCTCGCTCCACAATTCCTCGGCGCTGAAACGGTCCGACGGCAGCAGCACCGCCGTGCCGCCGACCAGCAATTCGGCCAGCGAGCTGTTGAGCCCGGCGCCGTGCATCAACGGACAGGCGGGCATGACACGGCCCGCGGCTCCCTTGCGCACCTGGGCGATGTGATCGTCCATGCTGGCGGGGGTCGTGACCGCGACCGGCGATTCGAGCTGCGAACGCCGCGCGTCGGCCGAGCGCCACATCACGCCCTTCGGCCGCCCGGTCGTCCCGCCGGTATAGAGAAGATAGCCGTCGTCGGGCGAGCGTCGGATGTCGAGCGGCGACGCATCGCCCGCCGTGACGATCGCGTCATAGGCGCCGTCGCCGCCGATCTGCACGGCATAGGTCAGATGATCGATCGCCCCGTCGATCAGCGGCGCGACGACCGGGGCGAACTCATCCTGATAAAAGAGCCCCGCAGCCTGGCAGTCGCGCAGCACATAGTCGATTTCGGCGGTCGTATAGCGATAGTTGAGATTGACGTGCGTCAGCCGCGCCTTGAACGCCGCCGCCGCGATCTCGATGAATTCCGGAATATTCCGCGCGAGGATGGCGATGCGCGCACCCGCGGGCAGTCCGGCGGCGAGCATCGCGCGCGCCAGCCGGTTGGTGCGCGCGTCGAAATCCGCCCAGTTCGTGACATGGTCGCCGCGGATGATCGCCGGACGGTCGCCGGGCACATGCGCGGCGGTGGCGTCCAGCAGGTCGCCGAAATTCCAGTCCATCGCCCCGTCCTCAGCGGCCGAGGAAGACTGGCGCGCGCTTTTCGACGAACGCCGCCACGGCTTCCTGCGCGTCGTGCGAGGTCGACAGCTTCGCGGTATTGCCCTGTTCATAGATATAGCCGTCGCGCAGCGTCATATTCTCGATCGTGCGCATGCTGTCCTTGGCATAGCGCGTCGCGAGCGGGCTCTTCGACGCGATGACCGCCGCCATCTCCATGCAATAGGGCAGCAGCTCATCCGCCGGCAGGCAGGCCTCGATAATGCCGCGGCGATACATTTCGGACGCGGGCGCGCGATAGCCGGTCAGCATCATGCGGCGCGTCAGCGAATGCGGGACGATGCGCGAGGTGTGCTTGCCGCCGCCCATCAGGCCGACATCGATTTCGGGAAGGCCGAACACCGCATTTTCAGAGGCGACGATGATGTCGCAGCTCGCGGCGAGACCGAAACCGGCGCCCAGCGCCGGGCCGTTGACCGCGGCGATTACCGGCTTCGCGCAATCGGCGATCGAATAGGCGACCTCGCGAACGACGCGATTGCGGTTCCAGCGCTTTCCGGGGATCGACAGGTCGGGCCGGTTCTTGAGGTCGGCGCCGGCGCTGAAGCATTTGCCCGCGCCGGTCAGCACCGCCACGCGCACGTCGTCGCGATCGTTGAAGCTGTCGAAAACGTCGGTGAGTTCCTGAAGCATGTCGAGCGCCGCGGCATTGACCGGCGCATTGTCGAGCGTGACGAGCGCGACATGGTTTTCGACTTCTGTACGAATGCTGCTCATGATTGTGTCTCCCAGTTGCGGGGGTCATGGCATCGCGCGCCGATGATCGGGACGCGAAAGCCGCCGCGCGGTCCGAAAATCTCATTCTGGATTGAATGCGCCCTCGCGGAATCGCGATTGTGATTATCGGCACCCCGACCGCCGCCTGCATTGCCCTTCACGCCGCAAAGCAAGAACGGGAGCCGTCGCCTCTTCACCGGAGGGCGACAGGATTTAAAGCCAGCGCACCCCCTTCGAGGCGAATCGCCCGCGAAAGGAAGAACGGAAGCGCGATTCACCAGGGAGTGGACAATGAAGACTTACAGCAAGCGTCTTTTGGCGGGAGTCGGCCTTGCGTCGATGGTCGTGGCGTCGCCCGCATTCGCGCAGGACGACATCGCACAGGACGATGCCGCGCAGGAAGAAGCGCAGCAGAGCAGCGGCGGCCTGACCGACATCGTCGTCACCGCGACCAAGCGCGGTTCGGCGCAGAATGTCCAGGACGTGCCGATCGCGATCACCGCATTCGGGACCAGCGAACTCGACAGCATCCACGCGCGGTCGATCGCCAGCGTCAGCTATGCCGTTCCCAACGCATCGCTCGAAAGCGTCGGCACGACGCCCGGCTACGCCAATTTCTCGATCCGCGGCCTTGGCATCAACAGCTCGATCCCCTCGATCGACCCGACCGTCGGCGTGTTCGTCGACGGCGTCTATCTGGGCGTCAGCGCGGGCGTGCTCTTCGACACCTTCGACCTTGAGGGCGTCGAAATCCTGCGCGGGCCGCAGGGCCTGCTGTTCGGCCGCAACGTGACCGGCGGCGCCGTGCTGCTGCGCACGACCACCCCGTCGAACCGCCTGCGCGTCGATGCGAAGGCCGCGCTGTCGACCGGCCTTGAAAAGCGCGCGAGCATCTCGGTCTCCGGCCCCCTCGCCGGCGATGTCCTCAGCGGCAAGATCGCCGTCTATTACAACGACGACAACGGCTGGTTCAAAAACGACTTCGACGGCAAGAAGATCGGCGGCAGCGAGACGCTGATCGTTCGTCCGGCGCTGCGCATCCAGCCGTCGGACACTTTCGACCTGGTTCTCCGCTACGAACATGGCCGCATCCGCGGCGACGGCCCGGCGGTGACCAACCACGGCCTGTATCCGCGCGACAGCTTCCGCGTGAACCAGAACTATGCCGGTTTCGTGAAGACCGACTGGGATCAGGGTATCGCCGAGCTGAACATCGACACCGCGTTCGGCGACGGCAAGATCACGAACATCGCCGCCGTCCGCGCGCTGGCCAATGACTCGGGCGCCGACGTCGACGGATCGCCGGTGACGAGCCTGCACTCGCGCAACAATATCCACCAGTGGCAGTTCAGCAACGAGCTGCGCTACGCGGGCACCTTCGGCGCGTTCGACGTGACGACCGGGCTGTTCTATTTCAACCAGGACATCAACTATGCCGAACAGCGCCTGCTGTCGGGCGGCGCGCTGACCGTTTCGGGCGGCGGCCGCCAGAAGCAGCGGACCGGCGGCATCTTTGCCACGATCGACTGGAACCTCAGTGACATGCTGACGCTCAGCGTCGGCGCGCGCTATTCAGCCGAGGAAAAGGAAGTGCAGGTCCGCTCGATCGGCGTCGGCGGTTGCAACCTCGACACGCTTCGCTGCAGCTACGACTTCCGCGACAAGGACGACTGGAACGGCTTCACCCCGCGCGTCGGCGTGCAGTTCAAGCCCAGCGAGGACACGCTTCTCTATGCATCCTTCGCAAAGGGCTTCCGCAGCGGCGGCTACAACTTCCGCAACCTCAACCCCAATGTCGCGCCGGGTCCGTTCGACCAGGAAAAGCAGGACGCCTATGAGCTGGGGCTGAAGCAGGAATTCGGCCGCTTCGCGCGCGTCAACATCGCCGGCTTCTACAGCCGCATCAACGGCACGCAGCGCGAGTTCCAGGCGCCGTTTGCACCGTTCGGCAACTTCCAGATCATCACCAACGCCGCCGACGTATCGATCAAGGGCATTGAGGGCGAAGTGCTGGTCAAGCCGCTCGCCGGCCTGACCCTCGCGGGGCAGTTCGGCTATACCAAGGGCAAGTACGAGAAGATCCTGTTCGACCTCAATGCGGACGGTGTCATCAACGATCGCGACTTCGCGCTGAAACTGCCGCGCCTCTCGCCGTGGAGCTATGGCGGATCGATCACCTATGAAACGCGGATCGGCGGCGATTATTCGGCCGAGGCCCGCGTCGGCGCGAACTATCGCGATGCGGCCTTCTACAACGACCAGAACACCGGCCTGCTCCGCGCCGCGACGATGGTCGACGCCAGCCTCGCGATCACGCACGGCCGGGTGAAGGTGTCGGTCTATGGCAATAACCTGCTCAACGAAGCCACTTTCGGCACGGAGGCTCCGCTGCCCTTCTTCGCTGGATCGACCTTCTCCCCGCTCAACAAGGGCCGGGTCTACGGCGTCGAAGTCGGCTACAAATTCTGAACTCTCTCCCACTGGAGCCCGCCAAAAGCGGGCTCCATTTTTATTGGGGACAAGCCATGACCAAAACTCTCGAAGGGCGCGTCGCGCTCGTCACCGGCGCGTCGCGCGGGCTTGGCCGTGAAATCGCGCAGCGGTTCGCCGCCGCCGGCGCCGCGGTCGCACTGCTCGACCGCAAGGCGCATTGGGCCGACGATCTGGTCGCCGAAATCCAGGCGGCGGGCGGCAAGGCGATCTCGCTCGGCTGCGACGTATCCGATCGCGCGGCGCTGACCGCCGCGTTCGAAAGCGCCGCCGTCGCACTTGGCGGGATCGACATCGTCGTCAACAATGCGATGTGGACCAAATATGCCGCGATCGAGGATATCGACGAAGAAAGCCTCGACCGCATGCTCGGCGTTGGAATCGCCGGAATCATCTGGGGCACGCAGGCCGCCGCCGCGACGATGCGCGCCAAGGGCAAGGGCGGCGCGATCATCAACATCGCGTCGGTGTCGGCGCACCTCGGCCTTCCCAACGCGATGGTCTATTGCGGGATAAAGGCGGCTGTCGAAGGCATGACGCGATCGTCGGCGATCGAACTGGCGCCCGCGGGAATCCGCGTCAACGCCGTCGCTCCCTCGACCGTCGCGACCGAAGGCGTGCGGGCGATGCTGGACGACGCGACCTTTGAAGCGCGCGTCGCAAGCACGCCGCTCGGCCGCCTTGGCGAAACGGCCGACATTGCCGAGGCGGTGCTCTTCTTCGCCGATTCCGCGCGGTCGGGGTTCGTCACCGGCCAGTCGCTGCTGGTCGACGGCGGCATTTCGATCGCGCTGCGCTGATCGGTCAGCGATAAATGCCTTCGGCGATCCCGGGGACGCCCAGTCCCCGGATCGCCGTGATCCGCCCGGCATCGGGATGGTCGGCGACCAGGCGGTGCCCCGAATTGGCGATGCTCGTCAGATAGAGCGTCTCGAGGTTCGGGCCGCCGAACGCCGGGCACGACGGATAGGGCAGCGGCACCGGGATCGATCGCAACAGCGTCCCGTCGGGCGCATAACAGCCGACCGCCTGCGCGAGCACCAGCGCAACCCAGATACGCCCCTCGGCATCGACCGTCGCGCCGTCGGCGCCCGATCCATGGTCGCGGCAATCGACCAGGTCGTGGCGCGGGCCAATCCGGCCGCTCGCCTGATCATAGTCATAGCGCCGGAGCATCCCGTCGAGGCTGTCGGCAAAATAGAGCGTGTCACCGTCGGGCGAGAAGCAGAGCGCGTTGCCGATCCCGATGCCGCGCTCGATCTGTTCGGCGGTGCCGTCGGCGTCGAGCCGGAACAGTGCCCCCGTCCCCGCGGCGTCGCCGGTGCGCATCGATGCGGCGAGAAAGCGGCCTGTCCGGTCCGCCTTGCCGTCGTTGAGGCGCGTCTCCGCCGCCATGGCGGGGCGCACGATCGGATCGACATCTCCGGTTTCGAAATGGAAGCGATAGAAGCCGTCGGCCAGCGCGACGATCAGCCCGTCCGCCGCAAGCCCGATGCTGCCGATCGGCTGATCGAGCGTCCATTCGGCCTGCTCGCGCCCTTCCGCATCGCTGGAACAGAGGCGGCCGGCGGCCGAATCGACCCACCATAAGCGCGCGCTTCGATGGTCCCACAGCGGGCTTTCGCCAAGACCGGCGACGCCGGCATCCAACAGATCGATTTCGACGGGCATATGCTCTCCTGTTCGGACGCGACGATAGGCGTACGGACGGCGCGCGCACCGGCCGACGCATCCCGCGTCCCGCTTATTTCAAATAGGATGGTTATTCGGCGGCGATCGCCAGATCGTCGAGCCCTTCGTCGCCATCGCCCCGTGCGTCCTGCGGGAAGCGCCGGTGAAACTCGGCGATCGTCTCGCGCATCAGGTCGACATATTCGGCGCGGCGCGGCGACAGCCGCTCGGTCGTGCCGCCGATGCCGATGACCAGGGGAATGCCGTGGATGCTTTCGCCCAGCGGCATCGCGATCGACGCGATCCCGGGCACCGGATGCTCGGGCCAATAGCAATAGCCGGTGTGCCGGATCCAGCGGATGCGGCTCATCACATCCTCCAGCGCGATCCGCCGGTCGGGATTGAGCTCGTAATAATTCGAATAACGATAGATCTTGTCGATCTCGCGGTCGCGCATCCGGCTCATCAGCGCCATGCCCGACGTCGCATCCAACATCAGGCGCATCTCGCCCGGATTGGGCGGCCGCTTGTGCGGGTGGTCAGGCACGCGCATCATCACATATTGGATGAACAGGTCGTTCTGCGTGACCAGGACGATCGTCTCGTCGGTCTTGCGAAAAAGCTCGTCGATCAGCCAGTTGTAACCGCTGCCGAACGCGACATGGCCATAAAGCCAGCTGCCGAGCGAGGCGACCTGCAAGGTCGGCAGATAGGTGCGCGTGTTGCGATTATAGTTGAGATAGCCCTCGATCACCATGCTCTTGAGCAGGTTCGTCGTGCTCGATTGCGGATAGCCGAGCGCCGAATAGATTTCGTTAAGGCGCAGCGGCGTGCGGCGGTCGCGGAACAATTCGAGCACTTCGAACGTGCGCGAGGCCGATTTGACTGGTTTTCTCTTCATCTCTCCACCCCAACAACGGAAGGCGCACGCGCCTCATGCGGTCGGTCCAACTGCCGTGTGCAACGGTCTCTGCTGTCGCGCATCATAACTTCAAAGACCGCAAGGCGGCCCAAACCGCCGATCCGGCGGATCATATCACATATGTGATATCGGGGCGACCGTCAGATGCGGGCGGTCGCGGCGTTCAGATGGGCGGAAATCCGTCCGCCCCAGGCGCGCCGCAACCGCGGCGGACCGTCATGTCCCATCGTCTCGTCGATCTCGATGACGGCATCGGGGATCGCCTCCGCAGTCTCTATCGCGCGCGCCAGCGGGATGACCTTGTCGTGGCGTCCGTGGATGACGAGCGTCGGCACCCGAACGGCGCCGAGCGCAGCGCGAAGGTCGGGCGCGGCAAGGCTCGCGGCGAAATGCCGGGCGGTTCCCCCGCGATGGATGCCGTGCCGCCATGCGATACGCGCCTCGTCGGCCACGCGCACGGCATCCCGATCCTCCGCCATGCCATTGGCCTCTGCGACGCCAAGCTGGCGCGCGACATAGCTGTCCTCGTCGGGAATATGCTCGGCCATCAGCCGGTCGAGCGCGGCGTCGGGGATGACGTCGGCCATCGATCGGCTCATCGCCATGATCAGTGCAAGGCTTGCCACGCGGTCGGGGTGCTGGACCGCGAGCTGCTGCGCGACCAGCCCGCCGATCGATCGGCCGACGAAATGCGCGCGATCCAGCCCTTCGGCCGCCATCACCGCGATCACGTCGCCCGCCATGTCGGCAATGCCATAGGGCGGCTTCGCATCGCCGGCCCTGATCGCATGAAGGTCCAGAGCGGCATCGACGAATGTCGCCGAACGGCCGGTGTCGCGACTGTCGATCCGGATCGGGACAAAGCCCGCGGCGACGAGCGGCGCGCAAAAGAGGTGGTCGAAATCGGTCGACGGCCGCCCGGCACCGGCGAGCAGGATCACGGCGGGGCCATCGCCCCCGGCCATGCGCTCATAATGGATGCTGGCGGATCCGTTGGTTGCGAAGGCCATGCCCGATCCTCTCCGTCCGATCATTCCGTGCATCCGCCTGTGATCGGCCGGGCGCATCGAGGCGAGGATCGCGGGCGGACCGACCGACAAATCAGCATGGGGATAATCGCGCCCCGAAGCATCGCCGGCCCTGCGCGCGGCCGCCCAGCCCCTAGGGTGTCCGCCATGACCGACGGGCAAGCGCCCGCGATGGAGAGGCGAATGACCGGCACCACCACCACCCCGATCGATGACGCGGCGCCCGTGCGCATGCCCTATGGCCCGCTGTTCCTGCTGATGATCGTCTATGCGTTCAACATGCTCGACCGGCAGATCGTGACGATCCTCGTCGAACCGATGAAGGCCGACCTCGGCCTGGCCGACTGGCAGATCGGGATGATCAGCGGCCTCGCCTTCGCGCTCTTCTATACGTTGCTAGGCATTCCGCTCGCGCGCATCGCCGATCGCGGGAATCGCGTCGGGATGATCGCGATCGCGTTGTTCGTCTGGAGCGGTTTTACCGCACTGTGCGGCCTTGCGCGCAACTTTACCGAACTGCTGCTCGCGCGGATCGGCGTCGGGGTCGGCGAAGCCGGCTGCACCCCCGCCGCGCACAGCTTGATCACCGATTATGTCCCGCGCGAACAGCGCGGCCGCGCGCTGGCGCTCTATTCGCTCGGCGTGCCGGTCGGCTCGCTCGCGGGGCTGGTTCTCGGCGGCATATTGCTCGCGAGCCTCGGCTGGCGCGCCGCCTTCCTGATCGCGGGCATTCCCGGCATCCTGCTGGCGGCGATCGTCTGGTTCACGCTCGACGAGCCGCGCAAGCGCACGATCGCGGTCCAGGCCGCCACGCCGCACATGCCGCTGGGCGAAGTGCTCGCGACGCTCCGCCGGCTGCCGAGCTTCTGGCTTATCTCGTTCGGCACGGCGATGGGCGCGTTCGGCTATTATGGCCAGGCATCCTTCTTCGGCTCGCTCTACATGCGCACCCATGTCGCGGGGATCGACGCGATGGCGGCGAGTTGGGGCGTGCCGGCGACGGTGTTCCTGGGAATCAGCCTGGGCCTGATCGTCGGGCTGGTCGGCATGGTGGGGACTTTCGTCGGCGGCCAGCTCGCCGATCGCGCCGCCCGGCGCGGGATCCAGGGCTATACGCTGGTCCCTTCTACCTCGCTCGTCGTGGCAGCACCGCTGTTCGCAGGCGCGGCGCTCGCCGATACGGTGCCGCTGTCCTTCGCTTTTCTGAGCGGCGCGATCTTCGTCCACGCGCTGAATTATGGATCGGTCTTTGCCTCGGTCCAGACGCTCGTCCCGCCGCGCGTGCGCGCGATGGCGGCGGCGGTGCAATTGTTCGTCACCAACGCGATCGGTCTGGCGCTCGGCCCCCTGTTCGTCGGCGTCGCGAGCGACCTGCTCGCCCCTGCGCTGGGCAGCGAACAGGGGCTGCGCGCCGCGATGGCGCTCGTCGCACTGCCGCTCGCGGTCGGGTCGCTGCTCTTCTGGCTCGCCGGCCGCCGCATCGCGGCCGACGAGGCGCGCCAGACAGCCTAGCGCGTCAATTCGGCGAAGCGCGCCTTATGATGGTCGCGGTCGCCATGCGCCAGGTCGAGCATCATCTGGCGGCGCAAATGGTGGCTGACGACCAGCTCCTCGCTGGTCCCGACGCCGCCGTGGAGCTGCACCGCCTGCTGGGCCACCGCGATGCCGCATTGCGCGACGCGCACTTTCGCAGCGGCGATCAGAGAAGAGGCCGCGCCGCCGCTGGCAAGCTGTGACGCGGCGACCATCGTCAGCGCGCGCGCTTCCTCGCACGCGACGCTCATGTCGACGACCTTGTGCTGGACGACCTGAAAGCTGCCAATGGGCGCGCCGAACTGCTGCCGCGTGCGGACATAGTCGAGCGTTGCCGCCACCGCGGCCTCCATCGACCCCACCGCTTCCGCCAGATGCGCGACGATTGCGCGATCGAGCGCGGCGTCGATACGGTCCGCTGCGCCGCCGATCGCACCGACCGGGATCGCCGCGACATCGACCAGATCGAGGCTGCAATGCCGATGCCCGTCGACCGAACGGAAACGGCGGACGGTCAGGCCGTCGGCACTGCGCGGGACGAGGAACAGGCTGACGCCTTCGCGTTCGCCCGAAACGCCGGCCGTCCGCGCCGACACCAGATACCAGTCGGCGGCGGCCCCGTCCTCGACATGCGCCTTGCCGCCCGTCACCTTGAACCGGTCGCCGTCGGCCTGTGCCGTGGCCCTGATCGATGCGACGTCAAAGCCCTCATCCTCGATCAGCGCGGCGGCGATGCGCACCTGGCCCGTCCCGACCTGTTCGAGCAGCGCGGTGCAATGAGCGCCGCCATCCTGCATCAGGGCGGGCGCCAACACGCAATGACTGACATAGGCCTCGGTCATCAGGTGGCGGCCAAAGCCCTCCATGATCGCCATGATCTCGACCGGACCGCCGCCGAGGCCGCCATCGCTCTCCGCGATCGGCAGCATCAGCCAGCCGAGTTCGGCCATCTGCGCCCAGCGCCGCGCGGTACCCTCGGCCCCTTCAGCCAGCCGTTTCAGCCGATCGGCTGCGCTCCATTGCTCCTCGCCGAAACGCTCGACACTGTCGCGCAGCATCTGCTGCTCGTCGTTGAACGCGAACTGCATCGATCTTCTCCCTCAAAGCCCCAGCGCGCGGCGCGCGATGATGTTGCGCTGGATTTCGCTCGACCCGCCATAGATGGTGGTGACGCGCGCATAGAGCGCGCCCTGTAGCGCGAGCGGCATGTCCTGCGGCGGCGCGGCGCCCTCGTCGAGCGCGGCGAAATGCTGCGCCTTCGGTCCCAGCGCCTCGACCCACAGCGCGGTCGCCTGTTGCGTCAGTTCGGACCAGCGCAGCTTGACCATCGATCCCCGCGGCCCCGAATCGGCACCCGCCGCCGCATCGGCCATCAGGTGAAGCACCATCGCCTGAACCGCCAGCGCCTCGATCTCGACCTGCGCCAGCTTGGCGCGGAACTCGGGCTTGTCGATCAGCAGGCCCCCCGCCGTCCGGCGGCGCGTCGCGGCTTCGCGCACGGCGCGCAGCGTCTGCGGCAGGAACATCGCGGTCGCCGCCGCGACCATACGCTCGCGGTCGAGCAGCACCTTGCCGTAATTCCAGCCCATGCCCTCTTCACCGACCAGATTGGCGGCGGGAATGCGCACATCGTCGAGGAACACTTCGTTCGTGTGATGCTTTTCGTCGAGCGTGTGGATCGGGCTGATGCGGATACCGGGCGTATCCATGTCGACCAGCATCAGCGAGATGCCCTGCTGCCGCCGCCCCTCGGTCGAGGTCCGGGCGAGCACGAACATCCGGTCCGCGACATGCGCGTAGCTGGTCCACATCTTGTGGCCGTTGATCACATAATCGTCGCCGTCGCGCGTCGCGCGGGTGCGCAGCGCGGCAAGGTCGGACCCGGCGCCGGGTTCCGAATAGCCCTGGCACCACCAATCCTCGCCGGAGATGATGCGCGGCAGGTAGAAATCCTTCTGCGCCTGGCTGCCATAGGTGAAGATGATCGGCCCGATCAGCTCCAGGCCCTGGTGGAACTGTGCCGGCGCATCGGCGGCCGAAGCCTCCGACCAGAAAATGTGAAGCTGCTGCGGCGTCCAGCCGGTGCCGCCATATTCCTTGGGCCAGGTCGGCGCGCCCCAGCCGCGATCGGCGAGGCGGCGCTGATAGGCGACAAGATTTTCGGGCGACAGGCGCAGGCCCGCGCGAACGGTCGTCTTCCACTCTTCGGGGATCGAGTCCGCGAAGAAGGCACGCACCTCCTGCTGAAAAGCCCGGTCTTCCGGGGCGAGATCCAGATTCATCGTAGCGTCTCCCATCACTTGCACGCGGGCTTAGCCGCAGCACGCGCCCGCTGGCTCGCCGGGGGCGGATGGGCCCGCCAATTTCGCAAATGTGATTGTCGCCGCGTGCGGGGTGCGGCGCTTCGCGCCAGCGTCGCGCTGGGCAATCGTCCTTTCCAATCAAGTCATTGAAAGGGAGATACGGGATGCACGGCCTGATGCAGGCGCAGCAATTGACGACCGCGATGCTGATTCGCCACGCGGCGACCAACCATCCGCGGCGCGAGATCGTCTCGCGGAGCGCGGACGGATCGCTGGTGCGATCGAACTGGCAAACGGTCGAACGCCACGCCCGCCATATCGCCGCCGGCCTTGCCGACCTGGGTCTGCGCCCCGGCGACCGCGTCGCGACGCTGGCGTGGAACCGGCTGCCCCATCTGGAGCTCTATTATGGCGTCAGCGGCGCCGGAATGGTGCTTCATACCGTGAATCCGCGGCTGTTCCCCGAACAGATTCGCTACATCATCGATCATGGCGGTGCGCGCGTCCTGTGCGTCGATCCCGACCTGCTCGCCATCGTCGAGCCGATGCTGGCCGATCTGCCGAAGATCGAGCGCGTCATCGTCCTTGCCGATCAGGCCGACATGCCCAAAACCGGCATCGCCGATCCGATTTCGTATCAGAGCCTCATCGCCGGGCCGCGCGCGATCGACAGCTGGCCCGATATCGACGAGAACAGCGCCAGCGCGCTTTGCTATACCAGTGGAACCACCGGCAATCCCAAGGGCGTGCTCTACAGCCACCGGTCGACCGTGCTGCATGCGATGAGCGCGCTGGCGAACGACAGCATGTCGCTGGGTGCCGCCGATTCGATCCTGGTCGTCACCCCGCTGTTTCACGTCAACGCGTGGGGCATTCCCTATTCGGCCGCGATGGCCGGGTCGAAGCTGGTCCTTCCCGGCTCGGCGCTCGACCCCGTCTCGCTCTTCGAACTGATGCGCGGAGAAGAGGTCAGCTTCTCGCTCGGCGTCCCGACGATCTGGTTCGCCTTTCTCGACCATCTGGAGCGCGACCGGTCGCCCGAAGAGCGGCGGGCGCTGAAGCTCGATCGCATCTTCACCGGCGGCGCCGCGACGCCGCGGTCGCTGATCGAACGGTTCCGCGCCCTGCTCGGGGTCGAGACGATGCAGGCGTGGGGAATGACCGAAACGAGTCCTGTTGCGACCGTCTGCCGCCCGCTGGCGCACCACGCCGACCTGCCCGACGAGGCGCAGGTCGACCTTCGCGCGCTTCAGGGGCGCGCGGTCTTTGGCGTCGAACTGCGTATCGAGGACGAGGATGGGAGCGAACTGCCGCGCGACGGCGAAGCAGCCGGGCTGCTGAAAGTGCGCGGGCCGTGGGTGCTCAGCGCCTATCACGGCCAGCCCGCGGGCAGCGCGCTCGACGCCGACGGCTGGTTCGATACCGGCGACGTCGCAAGGATCGATCCCGACGGCTTTCTTCAGATCACCGACCGCGCCAAGGATGTCATAAAGTCGGGCGGCGAATGGATTTCATCGATCGACCTCGAAAATGCCGCTGTCGCGCACCCACAGGTCGCCGAGGCCGCGGTGATCGGCGTCGCACACCCCAAATGGCAGGAACGCCCGCTGCTGCTGGTACAGCTCCATCCCGGCGCGTCGTGCACGAAGGACGAGATCATGGCCTTTCTGGCCGAGAAGGTCGCCCGCTGGTGGCTGCCCGACGATATCCTGTTCGTCGACGCCCTGCCGCACACCGCGACCGGCAAATTGCTGAAGACCGAGCTTCGCAAGCGCCACGGCGATCATTTCGCCGCGGCGCCCGACGCCGTCACCTGATCGCGAAGACGTGATACATCGGGCCGTCGTCGGTGCGCATGCCATTGGCGACGGCTACGACCCGGTTCAGCCAGTCATAATCGGGATGCGCGGTGACGAAACGCGGCGTCGTGCGAAGATAAAGGTCTTCGTACGGCCCGGGCTCGCGCCGCGCGAACCGCTGCGCCGCCTCGGGCGAGGTCGGGACGGTCAGCCCGGTGTAATGCATCGCGATCCGCGCGCCATCGTCGGTTTCCAGCGAGGTGCGGACGTCGATGATCATCGTCCCGTCGGCGCGCCACGTCACCCAGTCCGCCCCGTCGGGCATCACCCGGCCGCGCAGCCGCTCGCCCTCGAACGTCCCGCCGTGCACCGGGAATATCCCCAGCCGGCTTTCACCGCCGATCGGCTGCGCCTGATCATAGGCGACGTTCAGCCGCATCACGAACAGCGGCTCCCACGCAAGCGTCTCGATTCCCATCATTCCTCTCCCTTCGCGGCGGCACCGAACAGTCGATAGACCGGATCGTCGGGCCAAAGCGCGCCGATCGGCTGGCGATGCGCGAAGCGCTCAGCCTCGCTTTTCTCCGGCGCCGGTCGCTCGTCGAACCAGTCGAACACGACGACGCGGTCGGCGACGCGCCATTCGCCGTCGCGCCTTTCGAAGCGATCGAGATAGCGGCCGGCCATGTGGACATCGACCAGCGCGCCCGCGGCGTTCGGCTGACGCTGCAACGCGGTGAAATAGCTTTCGACCGCCGCTTCGTCGCCACGCAGGTCGATCAGGATATTGTGGATCTGGTGAATGCCGCGCTTGATCGCGGGCAGCGACTTCATCGCCCAGTCGACGAACCCCGACGCACTGCCGCGATAGGCGCCGTGCGTATCGGTGCCGTCGGGCCAGCATGCGGACCGCAGCATGGCTTCGTCGGCGCGGTCGATCCCCCGGCAATAGCGATACAGGCAATCGCGAATCATCTCGCGATCCCACAGCTTGGCCACGTCCGGTCCCATCGAATCCACCCATTCCTCTCCTGCCGTTTCGTGCGAGGTTGCCGCAGAATCCCGCCGCCGCCAGATCGCGGCGCGGCGCATCGGCGATTATCGCGTAGGTGATAGCATCGGCCGGGCATCACCCGCTTTCGCAAGGTCCATGTTGACGAGCCTCGGGCTCGCATGGCATTGGCAGCGCGCGTCACCGCAAGTCGGGACGCTCGATGATCGCCAAATCATTGAAACGCGGGTGTAGCTCAATGGCAGAGCAGAAGCTTCCCAAGCTTACGACGAGGGTTCGATTCCCTTCACCCGCTCCATCTTGCTGCCCACGTGCATCCGCTGATGGTTGAAAAAACCCTGAAAATCTGCTAGTTTTTGAGCATTCACTGGCTTCCGGTGATTGCCCATGATCGCGCATAGCTGAACGATTCGGGGGCATATCCGGGGGCCTTTCCAAAGCCCCTGATTTGCGAGGCCCCCAAATGGCGCTCACCGACACCGCGATCCGCAAAGCGAAGCCAAAAGATAAGCCATATAAAGTCTCGGATTCGGGCGGCCTTTATCTTTTGGTCAATCCGATCGGCAGCAAGCTTTGGCGCGTTAAATATCGCCTTCATGGAGTGGAGCGTAAATTGGCGCTCGGCGCCTATCCTGCAATTACGCTCGCCGAAGCGCGGGCGGCAAGGGATGATGCGAAGAAGCAGCTCGCCCATTCCGTCGATCCCAATACTGCCAAGCGCCAAGCTCGGATCGCAGCCAGCATCAGCGCGGGCAACAGCTTCTCGGCAGTCGCGGAGGAGTTGATAGCGAAGCGCGAAAAGGAGGGTGTCGCAACTGCAACGCTCGAAAAGCATCGCTGGCTTTTGCGTTTGCTAGGCGCGGAGTTCGGGCGGCGGCCGGTGGCCGACATCACGCCTGCGGAGTTACTCCACGAGTTGAAGAAGCAGGAACGGCGCGGGCGGCTAGAGGCGGCCAAGCAGGTCCGGGGTTTCGCGAGCCGCGTCTTTCGCTATGCCGCCGCTACGGCACGAGCCGAGCGAGATCCCGCGCAGATGTTGCTCGGCGCGCTTATCCAACCGACCGTCAAGCATTTCGCGGCGATCACTGATCCATCGGAGTTTGGCGCCTTACTCCGCGCGATTGAGGGATATGTAGGCGATCCAGCAGTGATGCATGCGCTAAAACTGACCCCGCATGTCTTTCAGAGGCCCGGCGAACTGCGCCAGATGGAATGGACAGAAATCGACTTCGTGAAGGCGGTTTGGACGTTACCCGCTTCCAAGATGAAGATGCGTCAACCGCACGCGGTGCCACTGTCGCGCCAAGCACTCGCGATTTTGGAAAGTGTGCGTGGGCTCTCTGGTAACGGCAAATATGTGTTCCCCTCGGTACGAACACGGGCGCGGCCGATCAGCGACAATACGATCAACGCAGCGCTTCGTCGTCTTGGCTATTCCAAGGAGCAAATGACGGCCCACGGATTCCGAACCTCCGCCTCCTCGCTGCTCAACGAGTCGGGCAAGTGGAATCCCGATGCCATCGAACGCGCGCTCGCTCACTTGGTCGCGGGGAGCATCAGGCGCATATATAACCAGTCGGCCTATTGGGCGGAACGCGTCGAGATGGCCCAGTGGTGGAGTGATTATTTGTGTCAGCTCCGTGATGGAGGCAATGTGGCCTTCCCTCGCTAGGAGAAGATGGTGGACGACCGGAAGGAAGTGTTGCCGCTCCGCATCGTCGCGGCTCGATTCATTAGCACGGATGACCAAGCGGGACTTACCGCGCTTGACCGCATCACGGCGGAAGCGTGGCGCGTCATCCAAAAGCGATATTGGATCTGGACGTCCTCTTTTATGACGACGGCAGTAGTAACAGCCGGCGCTGTTCTCATTGGTGCCGCTCTTACGGTTGGCAAGGCGCCGGGCGCGGATTTGGTCACACTGATTGGACTTGGCGGCGCCGCGTTGATGATCGCGATTGGAGCATCGTGGCGCGTATTTCAGTATGGCGGGATGAAAGCGAGATCGCCCCAGAGCCCCGTTTACGCGGACCCGTCTGACTTGGCCGTTCGCAATCTGGAACGCCTGTTCGCCATTCTCCAGCTCGAATCGACGTCACGACCCTTCTACTACTCCCGCAATGGCGCGCGCCGATATGTTGACCACCGCTACTTCTTCGGAAAGCTTCGCGCCGCGCATGTAGCCAAGGACAACACGATCCGCAGCGCACTCTTCGGTCCAGTCGGACTCTGGTTCGACCGCGAGTTATTCCTCGAGGCGGACATCGACAAGCTTATTGCCGACGCCAAAGCCGAGCCAAATCGCGCCGGAGCGCGCAAGAAATATGATTACACCGACGCGGTTATCTCATTGATCGAGCATCCCGAGGTGCGAGCGATCGACATCACGAGGAAGCGCGGAAATCAGACCCGAATTATCGAGCTGCTGGAAGATTGGTATGACAGCCGCCGCCGTGAAACCCCAAGCAGAACGCAGCTTTCCTCTTATGCAAAGCAGATTCTGGAGACGATCGCGAAAAATCGTTCGTCTAAATCCTAGCCTGAATTACCGAGAAACCACGCAATTGCGCGGTGTCCAATCGGGGCCAATTACCGGGGAACGGCCACGAACGGCGGATTTCTGGTGCATTCGCACACCGTTCGAACTGCCCGCGCTTAGCTGCAAATGATCCTGTCGCCCGCCGCATCGCGGCACTCCAACGGAGGCGACAATGGATGAACTCGCATATTCGATAAACCGCACGGCCAAGGCGCTCGGCGTCGGTCGAAGCACAATCTACAAGCTCATCAAGACCGGCCAAGTCGATGCGCTGAAGATCGGCACGCGAACGCTGATCACGACCGCATCTATCGCACGGCTCACCCAAGCTCGCCCTAAGACTTGATTTCGACGCGGGGAATTGCCGCCCGTCAGCCCGATCACATCTCGATTCAGGAGGACAAGACATGTCCGTTCTTCGCAACGCTCTTGCTCGTCTTTTTTCTTCGGACCGAAAGCCTGACATGCGCATCGACGCCGATGTTCAGACCGCCATCTACATGTGGCCGATCATCGAAAAGTTGCTCGTCCACGGCGAGGATGGCGATACCTACCGCGCTGCGGTCAATTTCTGGCGCTACGCCGAGCGGCCACCAGTGGCAGTCTACGATGGCGACGTGAGCCACTGCCACATCGATGGTCCGCTTCAACTGGCCGGCGACCTTGCGCTTCCCTTGGGCGGAGAAATCTTCAGCCGTGGCGTCACGATCACCCTTGATCCCTTCGAGGCGAACGACCTTCGCGAACATATGCGGGCAGCTATCGAGCGCGCTATCCTCGCTTGGCTTGCGGACAACGGTCGCCGCGAATCTCCACCAGCGAAAAATCCTTACGACCGCCAAACAGCCGACCGCGAAGCGAAGGCAATGATCGCCGATTGGGCCGCTCGCAAGGAAGCAAAACGCTCCGTCACGGAGGGTCCGGATCATGTCTGAATTGATCGCCTTTGAGGCAAGGTTGCGGGGCCGCGATGCTACGCATCGGACCCGTAATTTGAATACACACCTCACGCACGGGTGCATCCAGCTTTTCCGCCACTTTTCGAGAGTGCGATCAGAGTGCGCCCTGTCGCCGCTTCGTCGCGGCGACGCAATTCCGCCAAAATTCGAGGGTGCGATCCGCACTCTCAGAGAGGTGGCGCGATGAAGACTGTGCAACATTCGGTCCGCCTGCCCGCGGCGCTCGACACGGCGCTTCGCACGCTCGCCGACCGGCAGGGAAAGACGGTTTACGCGATGCTTCGCCGTTGCGTGAAGACCGGGATCGACGTGCAGGTAAATCCCACGGTCAGCAGCTCAGACGATCGCGAACTGGTTGCCGAGGTGGCGTCGATGAGTATGCGTCTCGCCGATGTCGAACGCATGCTCGACCGCAGCTTGCACACGGCCTGCGCCGCCTATTGCTATGCGCGCAGCGCGGCGATGGGCGGCGGCAAGACCGACGAGGTCATCGCCGCCGAGACGCAGCGGGCTTATGACCGGCAACGGGCGGCAGCGGAGGAACGGTCATGAGCGAGCCTCACGATCTCCGGCTTCATGCCGAGACGCTGCGGCGTCATCTTCGCTACAGTCAGACGCGGCGTTTCAAACGACAGTTCGCGATCATGGTCTCGTCGATCGCGCTGGGCGGTTTGGCGGCGCCCTATCTGATACTCGACCCGAGCATCGTTCGGGACACCGGGACCCATTATCACGCGAAGATGCTGTCATGGTTTGCCGGGAGCGGCGGCGATCCCGGGATAGTCATCCGTTATGAGGGGAGAGACTATCTGACGCCCGCTCGCACCGTCGCGACCGATCCCTATTTCGTCCGCAGGGCGAGCATCGCCAAGTCGTTCGTCATGCGCGGCGCGATGCTGGGGTTTGTCGCGTGGCTCTCCGGCCTGTTCCTGCTCCGCGATGTCGCGGCGCGCAGACGTGAACGCGCGCTCCGCGATCGCGTGATCGACGGCACCAAGGTGACGAGTGAGAAGGAGCTGGTGAAGCTGGCGCGAGCCGAAGCCGGTTCGCATCCGCTAACGATCGGTCCCGTCCCGTTTCCCCGCCGCCTCGAAACCCGGCACATGGCGATGGTCGGGACGACCGGCAGCGGCAAGACGACGGTGCTGCGCCAGATGCTCGATGGGATCGCGGCGCGGGGCGAAGCCGCGTTGGTCTATGACACCAGCGGCGAGTTCATCGCCCATTACTTCCGGCCCGAGTGCGGCGACATCATCCTCAATCCGTTCGATGCCCGCTGCGTTTATTGGTCGCCCTTCGCCGAGATCGCGCATCCCGCCGACGCCGATCGCATCGCGCAGCAACTCGTTACCGAGATGGGGAAGCAGGACGATGACGTCTGGCTGGAGACGAGCCGCATCCTCGTCGCCAATATGATCCGGGAACTGTGGAAGGAGAAGAAATGCACGCTGCCCGACCTGCTCGAAGCGTTGCAGAAGATGGACAAGGATAAGCTCAAGACCTGGCTCAAGAACACGTCATCGGCGCGCACCTTCTCCGACGATGCCGACCGGGCCACCGGCAGCGTGCTCTTCATGCTCGCGAAGGCGGCGAACCTGATCCAGTTCCTTCGGATGCCCGAAGAGGGCGAGAAGGTCTTTTCGTTCCGCGATTTCATCGCCGGCCTCGACGAGACGAAGGGCGCCAAGCCCTGGATCTTCGTGCCGCGGAAGGAAGAACAATTTGCAGCGCTCAAGCCTCTGCTCGCCTGCTGGCTGGAATGCGCCGCGAGCGCCATGCTGGGCCTTGCTCCGTCATCCGACCGGCGCGTCTGGTTCCTGCTCGACGAACTGGCCGACTTGCCCCGCGTCGACAATCTGACGCGCCTGCTGCCCGAAGGCCGCAAGTTCGGGGCGGCGGTCGTCCTGACCTTCCAGGGCGTCGGCCAGATGCGGCATCGCTATGGCGACGACCTTGCCGAATCCATGCTCGGCTGCTGCAACACCAAGCTCTTCCTCCAGATGGGCGACGGCGAGTCCCGGCGCTGGGCGAGCGACACGATCGGCACGTGCGAGGTCGAGATCCAGACCATGACCGGCGCGCTCGGCGACGGCGACGACAAGCCGCGGATGACGCTCGGCCGCCAGCGCAAGACCCGGCCCGCCGTGTTTGAAAGCGAACTTCGCCTCGCACGCTATGAGGGCTATTTGCTGTTCCCCGATGGGCTCCCCGTCGCGCGCATCGCGCTTACCGCCAACCATATCGAGAAGCGGGGCGAGCCGCGCCAGCCCGCGTTTGTCGCGGCGAACCCGGATACGACCCTCTGGCACCGGCCATTGGAGGCGGCGCCCAAAGAAGAGTCAAATAGCGCAGTGCAGTCACCGGCCGAGAAGCAGGTCGTCGAAAAGCCGAAGGCAAGGAAGAAGCCGCCGGTACCTCCGCCCGCAGACGATGGTGGGCCGATCTGATGGTCGCGTCGGTATCCGCACTGACCAGCTCGGCGCAGGCGAGCAGCTATTATGAGGCCGACGATTATTATTCTGAGGGCGGGCTGTCGCCGTCCGAATGGCGCGGCAAGGGCGCCGAGGAACTTGGGCTGTCGGGCGACGTTGACCGCGACCGATTTCGGGAACTGCTCGACGGCAAGGTTGCGGGCCAGCAGCTCGGCACGGTTCGCGACGGCCAGCTTGAGCATCGCCCCGGTTGGGATGTGACACTCAGTGCGCCCAAGTCGGTGTCGATCATGGCCGAGGTTGCGGGCGACCGGCGCTTGATCGAGGCACATGGACAGGCGGTGAAGACTGCGCTCGCGCATGTCGAAGCGCATATGGCGGCGACCCGCGTCAGGCATGGAGGCAGCGTGACGCGCGAGGGCACCGGCAATCTCGTCGTCGCGAGCTTCCAACATGGGACGAGCCGGGCGCAGGACCCGCAGCTCCATACCCATAATGTCATTATGAATGCGACGCAGGGCGAAGATGGAAGCTGGCGCAGCCTCGAACCGCGCGCGATCTATCAGTTCCAGAAGCAGATCGGCGCAATCTACCGGCAGGAGCTGGCCTTGAAGGTTCGCGAGCTCGGCTATGAGATTGCGCCGGGCAAGGAATCGATGTTCGAGATCAAGGGTGTCTCGGTCGACGTGATGGCGGCGTTCAGCACGCGCAGCGCCGAGATCGAAGCGGCGCTCGTCGAGCGCGGGACGACGCGCGAGGAGGCAAGCGCCGCTGAAAAGCAGGTCGCCGCGCTCGATACGCGGCAGGCGAAGGTGGCGACCGATCATGGTTCGCTTGTTGCAGACTGGCGCGAGACCGCCGACCGGGCGGGGTTCAATGCCGACGCTCGGCTCGCGTCGGTACGCGAGGCAGAGGTCAGGGCAGCGAACGGCGTTCACATTCCCGATCCGTCGATCGCCGATCGCGCCGTCGCCCATGCCGCCGACAAGCTTGGCGAGCGGCAGTCGGTGTTCTCGGTTGCGGCACTCCACGAGGAAGCGGGGCGGGTTGGGCTTGGGAAAGTTGGCTACGCCGAGATTGGCGAGGCGATCGGGCGGGCGACAAATGAGGGCGCGCTGGTCGATCGCACCTTCGTTGATCGGCGCGGCGCCGCGTTCGCCGGGTTCACAACCCGCCAGAATATCGCCGCCGAGAAGGAGTTGCTGCGGATCGAAGCGCAAGGGCGTGGCGCGCTCGCGCCGATCGCCTCCCCTCTCGCCGCCGCCAAGGCTGTCGCGGTTGCGGCGTCCCAGGCGGAGCGGTCCGGCTTTGGCTGGAATGCCGACCAGAAGACCGCGACCGAGCAGCTTCTTACCAGTCGCAATCGGATCACCGCGGTCCAGGGCTATGCCGGGACCGCCAAGACGACAACGGTGCTTGCGACTTTCGCGCGCGAAGCCGATGCGCGGAGCGTGTCCGTGATCGCCCTCGCGCCGACGGCGTCGGCGGCAATGGTGCTTGGCGAGGCGCTCGGCACTCGCGGCGATACCGTTGCCCACCATCTACTCGGCACCGAAGGTTTGGCCTCCGGCCAGCCGGTCGCATGGATCATTGATGAAGCTTCGCTGCTGTCAGCTCGCGATACCGCGCGACTGTTTGCGTTGGCCGAGCAGCATGATGCCCGCGTCATCCTCGTCGGCGACGTGAAGCAGCTTGGATCGGTCGAGGCTGGCGCGGCCTTCGCGCAGCTTCAGAGTGCTGGCATGCAGACGGCAAAGCTTGGTGAGATCGTGCGGCAGAGCAATGCCGCTACCAAGGAGGCGGTGCTCGCCTCAATCGAAGGCGACGCGAAGAAGGCGCTGGCCGCGCTCGATCGCGGCGGCGGCCAGATCGTCGAACATGCCGATCGTGCCGGCCGCTTCGCCGCCATCGCCGAGCGCTATGCCGGGCTCGACAAGGCGGCGCGGGCGCGAACGCTCGTGCTCGAACCCTCGCGCGACGGGCGCGATGCGTTGACGGCGGACATACGGGCGGCGCTGGTGAAGTCGGGTGCGCTTTCCGGTCCCGTCGTCGCCGTGGAAAGTCTCGCCAACAAGGGGCTTACCCGCGCCGAGGCGCGCGATCCGTTGAGCTACGACCGGGGCGATGTCGTGCGCTTCACCCGCGATTATGCCGACAAGGGTGTCGCGCGCGGCGAGGCCTACCGCGTTGAGGCGGTCGATCCGGCGAAAGCCGCCATTGCGCTGAAGTCCGAGGATGGGCGCGAGGTAGACTGGCGGCTTCGGCAATGGGGCGCCGGAAAGGTGCAGGTGTTCGCACCGCAGAATATAGACCTCAGGACCGGCGACAACATCCGCTTTACCCGCAACGATCGCGAGGCCGGGCGGATCAATGGCGCGCGTGGCGAAGTTACCGCGATCGACGAGCAGGCGCGGACCGCAAGGGTGCGTGGCGCTCGCGGTCAGATACAGACGCTCGACCTCGATGCCGCGCGCGACCGGCATATCGCCCATGCCTATGTCGACACCGCCTTCGCGGCGCAGGGGCGCACCGCCGATCATGTCGTCATCCATGCCGACAGCCGAGCCACCAATCTGGTCGACCAGAAAAGCTTCTATGTCGGGATATCGCGCGCGAAGGAGTCGGCGACCATCGTCACCGATGATCGCGCGAAACTGACATCGGCGATAAACGAACGCGCAGGGGTCGTCCAGACCGCGCTATCGCAGGCACCCGCCGCGGGGGCCGCCATATCGCAGGCCGCCATCGCCGCACCCGCCGCCGACAAGGCGACCGCCGCGGCGGTCACGCAAGCGACGACCTCGCTTCCCGGCATGGGGCTTTAGCTCTTGCCAAAGCAGCCGATCTTCCCGAAGATTCCATGACATGCGTACCGATCTCACCCATCTTCCCGCTGCCAAGCAGCGCGAGCTCGAACGGATCGTCGAGACGATCTTCGAGGAGTTTCGGGGTGCGACCGAGAATGCCACGGGACCGCGCAAGGGTGCGCGTATTCTCAAGATCATCCTGTTCGGCAGCCATGCGCGGGGCAACTGGGTCGATGCGCCGCTGTCGGCGAACCAGTATAAATCGGACTATGACATTCTCGTCATCGTCAGCCAGAAGGAAATGACCGACCGCGCCGCTTATTGGGCGACCGCGGAGGAGCGGCTCATTCGCGCCTACACGATCGAAAAGACGCTCCATACGCCGGTCAACTTCATCGTCCACAGCCTGCATGAGGTGAATGACGGGCTCTCGCATGGTCGCGTCTTCTTCATGGAGGTCGCGAAGGACGGGATCGCACTTTATGAAGCCGATGACCGAGAGCTGGCTACGCCGAAGCCAAAGACGCCGGAACAGGCGCTCGAAACGGCACGAGAATATTTTGAGGAATGGATGCCGAGCGCAGCCGGTTTTCTCGACACCTCGAAATATGCGCGTAGCCGCGGCAGACTAAAGGAAGCTGCTTTCCAACTGCACCAAGCGACTGAACGCCTTTACGGATGCTTATTGCTTACCCTGACCTTCTACACGCCGTACAATCATAACATCGCGTTCCTGCGGTCACTCGCCGAAGGACTTGACCGTCGTCTCTACGGCATCTGGCCCGAAGCGACGCATCGCGAGCGAGCGATGTTCCAGAAGCTGAAGGAAGCTTACACGAAGGCCAGATACGCGAAGCACTACAAAATTAGCGAAGAAGAGCTGTGCTGGCTTACCGATCGCGTCGAGGAACTCGGCCGCGTGGTCCACCAGGTCTGCTTGGACAAGATCGCCGAGCTCGAGACGGCGGCGCGCCAATAGACGTTTGAGTGCCGCCGCTTGCCGGGACTCCCGGATTCTGGCATAATCGTCGGCACGGAATGGAACGACTGGCGGCCATTCCGGGGATCATCCTGCCAGGCATCATGTAGGTCCGGCCGCGTGTCGGACGGTTGCTGATCGCCGCTCTGGCGGCACCACAGCGAACACCGCTTGCCCATCCGCGCCCAATCGCGCGGACCGCCGCGGTGCGAGCTGCAAATGACACCCCCAACAACCGACGTTTACGCGCGCGAGGTCGTGATGGCGCGCGTCGGCCATCTCATCCGGCGCAAGCAGCGCGAAATCGAGCGTATTACGCGCATCCTGCGTGGCCTGTTCTACCCATCGCAGGTCCAGGCGCCCGAGCCTGGACGGATCAAGCGAATTATCCTGATCGGTCCCTATGCACGGCGATCCTGGTATGAAGATAGCCGGACGGTCGAATTTTCCGATTACGAATTCTGGGTCGTCGTCAATCATCCGCTCTTCACTGACGAGCTTTGTTGGCGGCGCGCGCGGGCGACGATCGCCCGCGAACTTGGCAATCGCTGTGCGGTCGATGTCGAGATTTATTCGAAATCCGACATCCGCGTCGCGAAGGTCGAGCGCGACACCTTCATTCTCGACCGGATCGAGACGGGGATCACCCTCTATCGTGCGACACGCGATGCGCCGCTGCCTATTGGCGAACGCCAAGGAGGTCGGCCATGACCGCCGCTGGCCCGTACCCGACCTTCGACGCCTTCTACCGTGCGCAGCATGATCGGATGTTCCATTTCTTCCGGAGGAAGGTCGGCCGTGATGAAGCTCCGGACCTCGTGCAGGAGGCATTCAAACGTCTCGCGATGCTGCACGGAACGCGCGAGGCCGCGGTCGATGATTTTCTTCGCCAGCACCGGCTCGTCGATCTTTATCGCGTTGTGCGCGAAGCGGTACGCTCTTCGGAGCCCGCTTATTCGATCAAGAATATGGAAAAATTCTATCTCGCCGAAGCGCGTGAAGGCGAAGTGACAACCGCGGGCGACAGTATCGTCATCTACGAGCGCTGGCGCCGTCTCGACGAGCCGCAGCTCCTCGAGGACATCGCCGACTATAACCGGATCGACTGCAGCTCCACGCTGCAATGCCGCGACTGGCTTGTAGGGATGCGGCCCGCAGGCCTCGCCTGGGCGGAATGGGAGCCGGGAGAGGAGGACGCCAAGCAGGCAGCGGAGCGGACGGAGGCCGAAGAACGGGTCGCGGCCATGTCGCGGGCGCTGCTTGCGGGCGATCATGCCGGAGAGCCATGGCGGCAGCTTCTCGTCGACCTCCTCGAATTCCACCGCCGGGAAAGCAAGCCCGCTTGGTGGGCGGTCTTCTCGCGGCAGGATCTGCCCTACATCCAGCTTCTCGAAGATGCCGAGTGCATGGCCGGGCTTGAGCCCAATCCCGACGTTGCGCCACGCCCAGAAAAGAAGTCGATGATCCACAGCTTCCGGTTCCCCGCACAGGACTTCAAGCTCAAGATCGGCGATAAGCCTAAACGCGCCGGCACGCTCGAACCCGCGGGCGATGTTGTCGCCATCGACGACGATGCCCGGACGATCGAGCTCAAGATCGGCCCGAGCCGCAGCCCAATCGAGGCCGGGACGTCGCTGATTCCGCCGGGCCCCGTGGGCGACAGGGAACTTCGCGCTGCGGTCTATCGCTATGCCGAGGCAGTGCGCGACGGGCACGAGGAGCAATATGCTGCCGTGGGGTCGATCCTGCGCGGCGAACTGCCGCGTCTTTCCGGGCGGAAAGCGGGCCAGAGTATCGTCGGGAACGGGACCGATACGCTCGCAGCGACGGTAGAGGCGCTTCTCGCGCTCGACCGCAGTCACCTGCTGATCCAAGGGCCGCCCGGCGCTGGCAAGACCTATACGGCGTCGCGGGCGATCGTCGCGCTTCTCGAGCGGGGGATGCGGGTCGGCGTCGCTTCGAACGGCCACAAAGCGATCAACCAGCTCCTGCGCGAGATCGAAACGCTCGGCGCCGAGCGGGGATTCCGCTGCACGGCGATCAAGAAGAGCAGCCGCGAGGATCAGATGCTCGGGACCGGCGGGTGGATTGAGGACACGCTCAAGAACGAGGCGGTGACGGGGTCCTACCGGCTTGTGGCCGGCACCGCATGGCTCTTCGCGCGCGACGAGCACGACCAAGCCTTCGACTATCTGTTCGTCGACGAGGCGGGACAAGTCGGCCTCGCCAACGCGGTGGCGATGGGCGTCGCGGCGCGCAACATCATTCTGATCGGCGACCAGATGCAGCTATCGCAGCCGATCCAGGGCAGCCACCCGCGCGGCAGCGGCGTGTCGGCGCTCGAGCATCTGCTTAAGGGCCATGCGACAGTCCCACCGGATCGCGGCATTTTCCTTTCCGAAACGCGCCGCATGCATCCCGACCTTTGCGGGTTCGTTTCAGCCGCCGTCTATGAGGGACGTCTCCGTTCGACTGAGGAGACGAAGGGACAGCAGATCCTCGCCAATCCCGCGTCCGACCCCGAAGCGATTGCGCCGGCGGGCCTGCGTTTCGTGCCCGTCGATACGATCGGCTGCACCCAGCGGTCGCCAGCCGAGGCCGAGCGCATTGAGCGGACCTACAGTGCGCTCCTCGGACAGCGCTGGCGCGACAAGAAAGGCGTCGAACATGAGATCTGCCGCGACGATATTCTCGTCGTCAGTCCTTATAATATGCAGGTTGAGCTGCTCAAGCGCGTACTCCCGGAGGGCGCCCGCGTCGGCACGGTCGACAAGTTTCAAGGCCAGGAGGCCGCGGTCGTGCTCGTGTCGATGGCGACCTCGAGCGGCGACGATCTGCCCCGCAATATCGAATTTCTCTACAGTCGCAACCGGCTCAACGTCGCGATCAGCCGCGCCCGCTGTCTGGCGGTCATATATGCGAGCCCACGACTACTCGAAATCCCCTGCCAGACGATCGCACAGATAGAACTCGTCAACGGCCTCTGCTGGGCACGACGCTTTGCAGACGAACAGCGACGCCGCGCTGGCTAAGGGCCAATACGGACGGCGCCCGCCTCAATCCGCGGTCGCGAGAGTTCGGTCTGACCATATGGCAAGACGTGTGAGCGCGATTTCGATCATGCGCTCGTCTAGCAGCGCGAGTTTGCGCTTCGCAGCATCGGAACCGGTCGGCCAGCTTTCGAGCGCACGCCGGATGGCGGCAACAGTCGGCTCGGCGCCGCGCTCGACGAGCCAGTCGACGGTAGCCAGCAATTCCATGCCAAGCGGCGTTTCGAAACCGTCGATTAGCTCATCTGTCAGTGCGAGTGCCGGTAGGCAATTCTTGCCTTCCGAATTGAGATAGGTCGTAACGCGGTCACGCTTCTTGTCGTCAAACCAAATGGTATCAAGAGGTCCCGCATCGGCAATTCGCTTGTCGCTGCGCAAATAGCTTCCGTCGAGCGCATCGAGAAGATGAGCGAGGCGCGGGGCATAAGGTCCGAAGCGATTTGCCTCGAAGCGAAGATCGAGTTCGTTCGCAAGGCGGAGGCGTAGAAGGCTGCGCTCGGCGAAATAAGCGAGCTTTTGAATTTCGAGCAGTGTGCAGTCGAAGCCAAGCACCGCATAGCGGCGCACCAGTTCGGCGACCATTGCGCGCGCTGGAGTCAGCTTCTCCACTCCCGAGCGTTTCGCGACATTCTGATAGGTCGCAGTCGGCTCATAGACGATAACATCAACTCCCGGGAGATCGCCGAGCTTCCTTTCGATCAATGCGCGTACCGTTGGCCATTCGAGGCCACCATTGCCGCTGCCGAGCGGCGGAAGGGCGATCGAGCGGATGCCGCGCTCGACGATGATGCGCTTCAAGTCGTCAAGGCCCTCATCGACCCATTCGAGCTTCGAAGGATTGCGCCAATGCTGCTTGGTGGGGAAGTTGATGATCCACTTGGGACCCATTAGCTCGCGCTGTTCGGTCACGAACATGTGGCCGACCGCTACTTCGCCTGCCTTGCACGCGGCCTGATAGGCTTTGAGATTGGAAGGAAACGCTTCCTTGAACATGAGGGCGATGCCCTTGCCCATGACGCCCACCGTATTCACGGTGTTCACCAGCGCTTCGGCATCCGCCGCGAGAAGATTGCCCTGCTTGTAGCTGATCATCAGAAATACCATCCCGGTCTTGCGACCACTTTCAAATCCACCCCCGCGGCCTCGACTCTTGCTCGCTGCGTCGTCGCCTCATGCGGGCTGCAGCAGCCAATGCCGAGCAGTCCAGTGATCGGCACATGCCGGTAAACCAGCGCTTCAGCCTGATAGCGCTCGAGCTTGCCAAGATCGTCATTATCGCGCTTGAAATCGCTTGCACGCAATATGCCCCAATCGATCTCGTCGAGCCTCGCTAGGTCCGAGTAGAATTGTGCGGTTTCAGTATAAGCATGCTGGTTCGTAAACAGGAAATCGAGTTCCAAGCTCCGAATATGGGGAAGACTGGACACAAGAACCAGTATCTCCTCATTTGCCCTCTGCTGCACACCGCGCCAACCCGAATTAATATTCCTCGCCATGGGTGAACGGGGCGTGAAATAAAAGGGCACATAGTCGCTGAGCGTGCCGCCCGGCGGGACAGGAATGGCACGCGGGCTGCGTTTGGCGATAAGGTCCGGATTGCCGATTTCGACGAAATTCGGGTCGACATGATCCGTGTGCCGGCAGTGAATGCCATGCTCAAGAATCCAGTCGAGATTGTCGCGGTGGATGATACGGAAAATAAGCGCCTTGGCAGGGGAGAGAATATTCATCCTCCCCTCGGCCGCCAGTTTCTGATCGTCCCCCTATGCATGGCTGATCCATATAGCCTCCTTGCACAAACTAAAAGACGAGAGCTGCCGGCCGATGACACCTCCGTCTGGAACGTCGCTGCTCGCCTCGAACGCTTTTCCTCTTTTACGTGCCAACGGCAGTAGAACATAACGCGAACAAATTGCAACGCCGTTTTTACGAATTGGTCCATATCCTTGGAGGTCCCGCAACTATCAGGCTGAGCGCAGTCTACAGATGATCAAGGGGAAGGCCTTCCCCTGACGTTCGGTCGAAGGTCCGTCCGTACCCCTTCCGCAAGGGCTGGTCGCCCCCGCGGCGCCCCTGAAAATTGTGTGCGGTTGCTAATGAGCGCTCGCTGCCGGTGGCAGGCACCGACAGGGTTCGCACGTATGTAGTGACCGCGCTGCGCACTCGGCCCGGCTAACTTGGCGGCGCGCCGGCTAAGCACATCTGCGCACGCACGCCGCGCCGCCTGCGGCCAGCCCGAGAGCGCTTCTCTTTTCTCGAACCGCTGGAGCAGCGGATACGTTCTCGTCGCTGATGATCATGTCGGCGCCGCGTGGCACGCGGCGGCGTTGTCGATCGGCCTCCCGTCTGTCGCTGGGTTGGCCGGCTCTCCCCTCTGGGCGCGTCCCGGCGTCCCGCAAGCCGCTGCGCGGCTCCTCCTCTTCGTTCCAGCCCTTCGGGTGCGGGCCGCCTTCCTGGCCGCGCCCGGCAGGTCGTTCTCGCCGCCCACCCCCGCTCCGCCGGGGGCCTGATGGTTAGGGGGCGGGAATGGAGGATGACATGGGAAAGACCAAAGAGCGCCGCGATGGGGGCAAGCTCCTGTCCGCTGAATTGCATGATGCCCTGCGCGCGAATGACGAGGCGCGGCGTGCTGCCGTGATGGCGGGTGGGGTGGAGCCGGATTTCGTGCCGGTTGCCAAGCTCTTTTCGCCGGTCGGTGCTGCGACATGGCTCGCGACCGAATTGGGCGAGGATGGTGATACGCTGTTCGGATTAGCCGATCTTGGGTTCGGTTGTCCCGAACTCGGTTCGTTCAGCCTGTCCGAACTCGCGTCGGTGCGACTGCCCTTCGGTCTCGGCATCGAGCGCGATCTGGGCTTCACCTCCGAAGTTCCGCTGTCGAGTTGGACCGCCGCTGCTCGCCGTGCGGGGTCGATCATTACCGCCGAACAGAATTTCCGCCGTGCCGCGCGTGGCGAAGAACTTCCGAAGTCCGAGGGCTGAGGCAGACGCGGGCGGCGCGTCTCGCCGCCAAACCCAAGCCGGTCCGCCCAATCGCGAAACTCAACGGACCGGCACCTTCCACAAAGAAAGGTGAAGACAATGAAACTCGACTTTATCGACCTTGGCAAGCTGTCGATCAGCAAGACCAACATGCGCTACGCCAAGAAGGCGCCCGATGTGGCGGATATTCTGCCGACCGTCCGCGCGCGCGGTGTTCTCGTTCCACTGATCGTCCGTCCGAACTGCGCCGAGGGCGCGTTCGAGATCGTGGCGGGAGCGCGGCGCTTCACGGCTGCAGCCATTGTCGCCAGCGAAAAGGGCGATGCCGAGCCGCTGCCGTGTGCGATCCTCGAAGAAGGCGACGATGCCGCCGCACTCGAAGCCTCGTTGATCGAGAATGTGGCGCGGCGCGATGCAGACGAGGTCACCCAATGGGTCACTTATACGCGGCTGGTTCGCGAGGGGCGCAGCGTTGCTGACATATCCGACACATTCGGAATGCCTGAGGCAATGGTGAAGCGCATCCTCGCGCTCGGCAATCTGTTGCCGCGCATCCGTTCGCTCTATGCGAAAGAGAAGATCAGCGCGGGCACGGTGCGGCACCTAACGATGGCGTCCAAGTCGCAGCAGCGCGCATGGCTGGCGCTGTTCGACGACGCGGATGCCTATTGCCCGCAGGGCCAGCAGCTCAAGAACTGGCTGTTCGGTGGCGGCGCGATCAGTGCGGCCCATGCGCTGTTCGACGTCGAGGCGAGCGGCCTCGCGATCATTGCCGACCTGTTCGGCGACGAACGCTATTTCGCGGACAGCGATGCTTTCTGGACCGCGCAGCTTGTCGCCGTCGAGGAACGGCGGGCGCGCTTTCTGGACGCGGGGTGGAACGAGGTCGTCGTCCTGCCCAAGGGTGATTATTTTCGCGAATGGGAACATCGTCACGCGGCGAAGCGCAAAGGCGGGCGTGTCTATGTCGAGGTCCGCGATAGCGGTGAGGTCGATATCCACGAGGGCTATGTCACGGCCAAGGAAGCGGCACGGCTCGAAAAGGGCGATAAGATCGAAGCCGCGCCGAAAGCCTCGCGTCCGGAACTGACATCACGGATGCAGACCTATGTCGATCTTCATCGCCATGCCGCTGTCCGCGCTGAACTGACAGGCCATCCGTCGGTCGCGCTGCGCATGATGGTCGCCCACGCCATCGCGGGTTCGCCGCTCTGGAATGTGCGGGTCGAGCCGCAGTCGGCCAAGGATGATGATGTGCGCGAAAGCGTCGAGGTCAGCAGGGCCGAGGCGGTGTTCGACGAGAAACGGCGCGCGGTGCTGGCGCTGCTCGGCTTCGATACCGAGGAACCCACAGTGACTGGCGGCAATCCCATGTCGCTCGCGGAGCTGTTCCAGCGACTTCTCGACCTGCCCGACCGAGCGGTCATGGACGTGATCGCCGTCGTCATAGGTGAGACGCTGTTCGCCGGGAGCGCGGCCATCGAGGCGGTGGGTCTCCATATCGGTATCGACATGACTGCATGGTGGAGCGCCGACGACGCTTTCTTTGCCGGTCTTCGCGACAAGGAGGTGTTGACCGCGCTGGTCGCCGAGGTCGGCGGAGCCGAGGTCGCCGCCGCCAATGCCAATGAGAAGGGCGCGACCTTGAAGGCGATCGTTCGCGATCATCTGGACGGCAGCAATGGCCGCGCCAAGGTCGAAGGATGGGTGCCGAAGTGGATGGCCTTTCCGCCTACCGCATACACCGAGCGTAGCGGCGTCGGTGCCGCGATGGCGTGCATCGAAGTGGAACTGCAGCGCGAGGCCGCGTAATGATGCGGGGGCGGCGACAAGCCGCCGCCCCCGATTAATGGATAAAAAATCGCGCGCCGCTCGCCCGTACCGGACAAGCGGCGCGAATCCTATCGGCTAAACGGCGGCCAAATGTTGCGGCGGGACGGGCTCGGCAGCGACCCCTAATGTCTCAATCTCGGCGATGCGTTCGAATTCGGCGAGATATTCTTGACGATGCAGCGTGAGCCAGCGCGCTACGTTCGGGTTGGCTAGTAGCTTCGACAGATAGCCGCGTGCGAGCGTCAAATGCAGATTATCTATTCCATAGCTGTCCTCGACCGAAGTGATCCGGCTCTGAAGGACCGCTAGCTCGCGCTCCATACGGGCGATTTGCTGCCCGTCGGGTGTGGGTGTTCGTCCAGGCCGACCCTTATGCTTGACCAACTGGTCGGGTGACGTCGCGGCGAGGAGAGCGCTTGCGAAAACCGAGCTGAAATTATTCTGCCCGGCCATGAGATCGGCGGCTTCGATCTGCCGAATGGGAGACATGCGCTTCAGAATATCGAACACCTTGATCGAGCAATTCGTCTCTTTCAGCTTCTCCGCCACGTCAGGGCTAATTCCATCCAGCAGCCTGAAGCGCTTCACGATGGTGTCAGCCTCAAGGCCGAGTGCTTCCGCTATCTGCGCCGGCGCGACACCTCGTTCGACAGCTCGCACGATCATCCTGTGTTCCTGAACGGGCGGAAGGCGGCTGATACGCTTGTTGTAGGTGTAGGTGTCTTCCTCCGTCGCGAGCAGGCATTCGACTTCTTCTATGCCAAGCTGCTTGAGGGCTTCGATCCGCAAATGGCCGTCGAGAAGATAATAACGTTGGTCGTTTCCCGGCGCGGCGATCACAGCTGGCGCCTCGACCAGCCCGATGGCTTTTATCGAACTCAATATTTGCCCGTATTTGCCGCTTTCGAGCGCGCCCTGCCGCAAGCTTTTAAGCGGCACGATCGAGGCGATAGGTACGGTGACAAAGTCCCTGTCGAATGCCGCGCGAACCCGGCCATCATCAATCGGCTGCATGACCTGCCATCCTTAGTTCAAGCCAGCGCGGAACCTGGTCGAGGCTCTCGGCGCGCAGCATCGTGTGAAACCCATCGTCGGCCAGCAATTCCTTCATCGCTTCGACCACGAAAAGGAGCCGGGTTTGCGCAAACTCGGATTTCTTGACCAACAGTCGCTGCTTCTCCGCTTCGCGCTGGTAAATTTCCATCAACTGACTGGCGGTCAGCCGACGCGATGTCCGTTTGCGGCCGAGCCTCCCATCTGGAAGGCCCTTATTACGGGCTTCGAGACGGGCTTCCAGCAATCGCCGAACCGCCGTCAGCTTCTTCCCTCGCAGATCGCCCTTTTCGTATGCGTCGAGCAATATTCGCTGCGCCTCGTCCGACTCCGCGCGTGAAATTTCGATCGCCAAAGTGATCGGGATAAGCCCCGTCTCTACCGCCGAGAGAAGTCGCTCCTCACCACGCGAGATCAAGTTGAGAACCAGATTTACCCAAGATGCCGACACGCCGATTTTTTCCGCGATCGCCGTTTCGGTATGTCCGCGCTTCCTGAGTTCGCCAACCTCGCGGATGAGATCGATTGGCCGGTGATGCCGCCGCGCGATGTTTTCGACGAGGCTCATGACGAGGCACTCGCTCTCGGTCGCCTCGATCACGACCGCAGGTATTTCCTCTTCTCCGAGCATCTGGAATGCCTCCAGACGCCCCTCGCCGCAGACGAGGTCATATACGAGCCCCCCACTTCCCGCCCTTCGGCTCACCGTGATCGGCCGCTTCAAACCGATCGCCTCGATATTATCGACAATCTCGCGGTGCTGGCGCTTGTTGCGCCCGCGGGGGTTCAGAACATTGATCCGCGATAACGGGATCATCTCTATATGCTGTGGACGTGACACACCGCTCATGCGACCTCGCTCAGCGGCACCGGCGCCGCGATATGGTATAGATAATCGAGACGCTCGAACCGATAGGCATCGAGACCCAATCCATTGTCCTCCGCCAGCCGGAGCCGTCGCGCCGCGAGATCGATGCGGGGAAACAGATAATAGTCGAGAGGTTCCCGGTTCATTCGGTCCATCCGAACGACGATGGTGATATCCGGGAGAAGAGCGGTGTCGAACCGAGGCTTCCAACGCAGCAAGCCCGTCGGCGTGGATGTGCAACGGGCTATGACTATCGACAGGCTGAACTCGCCGTTGACGAGAAGCCGCTCTCCTTTTTCGTCTTCGCCGACGACACTCCCCATCTCGACCAGACCATCCAGAACACTCTTCACCACGTCCGGGTGCAGGCGTCGAAGGGCTCGGTTGATCTCAATATAGCGGTAATCGTGGTCTGGGCGATAACCCACCAAGCTGTATGCTTGCAGCAGACTCCCGAACCGCGACCCATAAGCACTGCTCGAGGCCATTCCGTCGGATTCGTCGATGATAATGCCGGAGAGAAGTCCCCGGCGTTCGTAAAGCTCTCGAAGTGCGCCGAGCATCTCCTCGTCGCTAAGACGGAATGAGCGCGCCCCGATAATGGATCGCGCCGCTTCGAACAGATCGCGCTCGACGATAGCATCAAAGGCGCCCTCCGCCCGAATCCAGATGCCCGGATCGTTTCGAACGCGCTTTTTCTTGAGCTTGAAGGATTGCCGGTTCCAGACATTGTCGCCGACATATTTCTCGTTGATCAGCACCTGATGGACTGTACCCCGAGTCCATGGACGATCGAGGTCAGTGCGGATTCCGCGGCGATTGAGGCCGTCCGCGATTTGGGCCTCAGTCTGCCCGTCATGAACGAAGGCCCGGTAGACATCGCGAACGACCTCGACTTCCTCGCTCGGGCCGAGAGTGAGAATAACGCGATCGGTTTGAATGCTTTTATGCTCTCCGCGTCTCAGCACGGCCTTCACATGACCGTGCTCGTCAACGAGCGTCCGCCGAAGGCCGAAGCCCGCGCCGCCGCCTTGACGGAATCCTTTTTCGATTAGCCGGCCTTGACCGGCGAAAACCTTTGCCGATAGCTCGCGACTATACTCGCCAGCCATCGCCCGCTTGACGCCTTTCACGATTGTCGAAACCGGGCTGCCGTCATTGTCGAACTGCTCCGCGCAATATTCGACGGCGATCCCCGCCCGCTTGCAGATATATTCGTAGTAGGCGCTCTCGTCGGCGTCCTGAAACCGACCCCAGCGACTGACGTCATAGACCAGGACCATTGTGAAATCTGTGGCGCCGGTTTGAACATCTTCGATCAGTTGCTTCAGGGCATCCCGACCGTCGATGCGCAATCCACTCTTTCCGGCGTCGGCATAGGTTCGGACGATCTCAATTCCGCGAGCCTCAGCGTACCGGCGGATTGCCTCACCTTGATTCTCGGTGGAGTAACGCTGGTGATCGGTCGACATTCGTACATATTCGGCTGCGCGAACCGTTGGCGACAGCGCTTCGCCTTCTTTTCGGAACTGATCGGACCATTCTGCCACTACACCAGCCCCAAATCTAAAGAGGATGGCTCGCAGGATTCCGCCGTATGCGATCCCCACGAGTCGATGACGCAACGCGGGGTGAGTATAGACGGCGAGGAGAGGTAAGATGTTGCCGAAAACGGGCAAGAGTTTACCGCAACGGCAGGCCGACATCACCTTCGCGGAACTGGTTTCAGCCGCGCTCACGGAGGAAGTCGGAGATACTCATCGGGGCGTTAAAACGCTGATGCGATGGACGGGCGCCAGCGAGCGATGCGTGAAGCATTGGCTCGCAGGAACTCACGCTCCTAGCGGGTCACACCTACTAGCGCTGATGCGACATTCGGACGAACTATTGCGTCACCTGCTCATCGCAGCTGGGCGGCGCGAAGCTACTGTCGGGCTCGAGCTCGTCAGCTTACGATTCAAGCTTCGTGAGCTCTTACTGTTGATGGACGACGGTGGCGTCCCCCCGGTTCGTCACTGACTCTTTGCCGTGCGTAAGGCGTCATTCGCCCGGCATCGTGTTGGTCGATGCATAATCCTTGAACTTGTCCGTGAAGTTCGCGTGATAGTCATCGATCTGCATCTGCGCGTTGTCTTCAGCATCGGCTTGTGAGTCGCCGCCCGCCCGGTTGGTGGCCGTGACGGCCGCCTTAAATGCCGATTGCTCGGCGTCGCATGCCGACTTCACGGAAAGTTCAAATTCCGCCTCGGTGACTTTGGCCTCAAGCTGCTTCTTCAGATGCTCGCGAAGGCATTTCGTGAAAGCGGCACGCGTTGTATCGACGTTGCCAGCCGGTGCCGGCGCCATTGCAGCCAAAAGAACTGAAGCGATAAGCATCCTGCGACTCCCCGTTTGCAGATGTTCTGTCGTTAGAAATTAGCGCAGCCCGCAAAAAATTGGGAGCGTCATTTTTGCGCCACCGTGCGATCCGGTCGTTCTCCAATTCAGCCTCTGCAACCAACGCATGCGTCCGCGCGATATTGAATCAGAAGCGAGATGATGGAATTCGCCGCAAGCCATCAGGCTAGCGCGATGGGTGCCCGGTTCTGGGCTCCCTATCCCTTTCGGGACTGGGCCGGGCACCAATTCCTATTTCGCACGTCAGAGCGAAAAGGCGAGTTTCCTTCAATATTCGGCCGTGTCATGGTCGGCACATGGCAAAGCAAGCGAGGAAATGGCGGGACAAGGCGCTCGCGATCGAATTTTGGATCGCGACGTGTGTAGTTGCCGGTGCCTTTGTCGTTGGCCTCCTCAGAGCGCTCGGTTATCTTTTCGATTAGAGGAGAAGTTGCGGGCGGAAGATGCTCGGCAAGCGCCGTGGTCGGAATCGAACCTCCGGACTTTTAAGTACAGCACTGACGGGGGCCTTTCAGGGGGCTTCCAAATTAGCATCGGGCTGAATGACTAGGCTTGCCTTCGTTTCCTGCAATTATTCGATTCCCTTCACCGCTCCACCTTGACCGATTGGTCGACCAGCCGGATCTCGCGATAGGCGGTAAGGAACGCGATGTCGGCGGCGTCGCGGCCGACGCAGATGCGGGCGGTCTCGGTGGGCCTGGTCATTCCTGTCGCGTCGATCATGTGCCAGTCGCCGGCCAGATAGACTTCGGCCACCGCATGGAAATCCTGGGGTTTGACGCCGAGCGCATAGACGCTCGCCATGCGCGCCGGGATATGCGCGGCGCGGGCGAGTGCGATCATCACATGGGCATAGTCGCGGCACACCCCGCGCCGTTCGACGAAGCTGTCGAGCGCGCCGGTATCGACGTCGCTGGTCCCCGCGACATAGGTGAAGCGGCTTTCGATCCAGTCGCGCATCCGGCCGATCTTCTCGCCACCTTCGAGCTCGCCGAAGCGACGATCGACGAAGGCGTGGAATTTGTTCGACGGGCAGTAGCGCGATTCGTTGAGATAGGGGACGACCGCGGCGGGCAGGCGGTGCAGCGGGATCGCGGCCAGGGTCCGAAAATCGATCTCCGGCCGGTCGATCGCAACCCGTGCCCGATACTCGACGCGCAACGCGCCGGCGCCATGCAGCCAGATCGGCTCGCACAGATCGTCCGCGGCCGGCACGCGCGCGACATAGTCGGGATCGCCGAGGTCGAGCGAGGCCTCTTCGACATGCTGGCCACCGCCGTTTGCCGCCTCGATCTGAAGCATCAGGTCGACCGGTTCGGGCAGGCGATAATTTAGGGAGGCGGATATTTCGAGTTTCATCTATCGGCAACGCATAACAGGGGGATCGGTGCCGCTAATGACTGCTGGGGAAAATCACAAGTGATGCCTGCGCGTACCATACCCTTTATCGTCGCGACCATCTTCATCGACGCGATCGGCTTCGGCATCATCATGCCGGTTCTGCCGCAGCTCGTCATGGAAGTCGGCAAGATCGACCTGCCGCACGCGATCGAAATCGGCGCGTGGATCGGGCTGGTCATGGCCGTCGCGACCTTCCTCGCCTCACCCGTGCTCGGCAATCTGTCCGATCGCTTCGGACGGCGGCGCGTGCTGCTGCTTTCGCTGGGCGGGCTGGCCGCCGACTATACGTTGCTGACGATGGTCGGCACGCTGCCCTGGCTGTTCGTCGCCCGCGCGCTGTCCGGCGTCTTCGGCGGCAGCTATGCGGCGGCGCAGGCCGCCATCGCCGATGTGACCAAACCCGAACAGCGCGCGCGCAACTTCGGTTTCGTCGGTGCGGCGTTTGGCGTCGGCTTCGTCGTCGGACCCGCGATCGGCGGCCTCCTGGGCGAACTCAGCCCGCGCGCGCCGTTCGTGGCGGCAGCGATCCTGGCGGCCGCCAACATGATCTATGGCCTGATCATCTTTCCCGAGACACTGCCCGAAGAGCGCCGTCGGCCGTTCGACTGGCGCCGGGCCAATCCGCTCGGCGCGCTGCGATCGATGCGTCGCCTGCCCGGGATGGGGGGCGTCGCGGCGGTGCTGGTGCTCTGGCAGATCGCCAGCCTGGTCTATCCGATGACCTGGAGTTTCTATTGCATCGCGCAGCTCGGCTGGTCGCCGGGCATGATCGGCGCGAGCCTGGCCGCCGTCGGCGTGGCGATCGCGGTGGGTCAGGCGTTCGTCGTCGGACCCGCGGTCGCCCGTTTCGGCGAGCGCGACGCCGCGACACTCGGCATCCTGATCGCGGTCGCGGTCTATGTCGGCTATGCTTTCACGACCTCGACGCTGGGTGCCTTCCTGCTGCTGATTCCCGTCGCGTTGCAGGCGCCCGTTCAACCGTCGCTGATGGCGATGATGTCGCGCCGAGCGACACCCGAAACACAGGGCGAGGTGCAGGGTATTTCGGCGATGGCGATGGGTTTCGGGCAACTCGCCGCGCCGGCGCTGCTCACCGGTACGATGGCCTATTTCACCGCCGACAAGGCGCCGGTCCATTTCCCCGGCGCCGCCTTCATCGTCGCGGCGATTTTCGGTCTGCTGGCGATCGCGATGCTGCGCCGCCTGCCGCGCGCGCAGCCCGCCGATCAGATGCCGCCGTCGGTCACCGCATAGCCCGCGGCCTCAAGCCCGGCGGTCAGCATCGCGACGCACGCGGCGACAGCATCGCCGTCGGTCGATCGGACGACGAAGTTCGCGCCGACCTTTCCCTCGCGGAAAAAGGGATAGCTGCCGATCGCCACGCCGGGATGATCCTTCTCGCCCTGGCGGAGCAGGTCGGCAACCTCGCTTTCGGGGGCCCATGCGCCGATCGTCTGCGCCACCAGCGGCGCGCCGCCCTCCAGCTCGCCGGTAAGCGCGTCGAGCATGCCTGCGGTGATGTGTGGCACCCCCGCCATAATGAACAGATTGCCGATGCGGATCCCCGGCGCGCCCGACATGCGATTCGGGATCAGGTCGGCGCCGTCGGGAACGCGCGCCATGCGCAGGCGCGCTTCGGTCAGTTCGCCGCCGCGCGCGGTATAATAGCGCTCCAGGATCGCGCGCGCCGCCGGATGGATCACGACGCCGACGCCCAGCGCCTTTGCCACCGCATCGACTGTGATGTCGTCATGCGTCGGGCCGATTCCGCCGGTCGTGAAGACATAGTCGTAGCGCGCGCGGATGGCGTTCAGCGCGTCGACGATCTCGTCCTCGACATCGGGAACGATGCGCACTTCGCGCAGGCGTATCCCCTGCACGTCGAGCCAGGTCGCGATCTGCGATACATTCTTGTCCTGCGTGCGGCCCGAGAGAATCTCGTCGCCGATCACCAGCACGGCGGCGGTCCAAATGCGTTCGTCGCTCATCGCTTTGCCTTAGCCCGCTGGCATGACAAAACAAGTCCGCTGGAACAGTAATCATGTTCCTGATATGTTCGCGTTCGACTCGCACAACCAGGGAGAGCCGCGATGGCCGACGAGCTGATTTTCTATACCAACCCCATGTCGCGCGGACAGATTGTCCGCTGGATGCTTGAGGAGGTCGGTGTCCCCCATGAACCCCGCATCCTGGGTTATGGCACCTCGATGAAGGATTCCGAATATCTTGCGGTCAATCCGATGGGCAAGGTTCCGGCGATCGTCCACAATGGCAAGGTCGTCACCGAATGCGCGGCGATCTGCGCCTATCTGGCCGACGCTTTCCCGTCGGCGGGTCTCGCGCCCCCGACCGGCGATCGCGCCGATTATTATCGCTGGATGTTCTTTGCGGCCGGCCCGATCGAGCAGGCGATCACCGCCAAGCATTTCGGGATCGAGCCCGACGCCGACCAACAGCGCTCGGCGGGTTTCGGCACGCTGGAACATGCGCTCGACGCGCTCGAAACTGCCGTCGCGGGCAAGAGCCATGTCGCGGGCGACCGCTTCACCGCGGCCGACGTCTATGTCGGCAGCCAGGTCGACTGGGGCCTGCAATTCGGGACGATCCCGTCGCGCCCGGCGTTCGAGGCTTATGCCGCCGGCCTTCGCGAGCGCCCCGGGTACCAACAGGCGAAAGCAATCGACAATGCGCTGATCGCGGAGATGCAGGCAGCCAATCCGGCCTAGGGCAACGCCTTCAGCAGGTCGACGGCCAGCGGTGCGAGGCGCCGGACCTGCGGGTCCTGCGCCTCGGCCGCGCTGACATAGACGGCGTTCGCAAAGGCAGTGCTGTTGTGGATCGCGGCCAGCCCGGCATCGCCGGCATAGGCATCCTTCCAGCGCGCCCCGGCGTCGGGATGCAGCGCCTTGAACCACGCGGTCCAGGCAGCATTGTCGATGTCGGCGCGCTTTGCGAGGAACAGGACCGGCCGCGCGAGCCGCCCCGGCTCGCCATGATGATAATAAGGCGACGCGGCGGGGGCGACCTGCGCCGCGATCGCGCCGAGCAACAGCGTCGCGTCCGGGCCCGTCAGCCGCGGGTTCAGGGCAAGTTGCAGCGCAAGGTCTGATCCATGCGCGACCCCGTGCCGCCATCCCTCGCCGGCGATGAAGCCGCGATAATCGTCGACGCCGTGCAGATAATTCGCGCCGGTTTCGGCGAGCGCATGCAATTCGGCATCGCTCATCCAGGCAGCGATCCGGTCGGTTCGCGCAACTTCGGAAAGCACGAGTGCGGCGAACGGCCTCGCGAAACCGGCTTGGTCGTCAGGCGCGGCGACCATCGCGGCCAGGCGGCCGAGCGCATGGCGCATCTGCCCGGCCGACAGATGCTTGCCGCGCAGCCCCTCGGACCAGAGCGTATAAGCAAATCCGTCGCGCACCGCCGGATCGGGATCGGCCAGACAGGCCGCCAGCGCATCGAGATCGGCTTCGCGTGCCTTAGGAAAGAAGGCCGCGGCATAAGCCGCCATATCGCCCGAAGGCCGCGCAACGGCGCAGGACACCGTGCTCGCCTCGGCTGCCCTCGCCTCCGCCAGCGACGCCAGCATGGCAACCGCCAGTAATGCGATCCCCGCCCGCTTCATGACCAACCCCCGAGCCAATGAAAAGAGCCCGGCGAATCGCTTCGCCGGGCTCCCGTGTCTTGCGTTTCCGTCCGTCCGCTTATTCGCGGTTGCCCAGAAGGTTGAGCAGGAAGGTGAACATGTTGACGAAGTCGAGGTAGAGCGTCAGCGCGCCCATCACCACCGACTTGCCGACGAAGTCGGTCCCGCGGACGTAGAAGTACATGCTCTTGATCTTCTGCGTGTCATAGGCCGTGAGGCCCGCGAACAGCAGCACGCCGATCGCGCTGATCGCCAGACCCATCGCGCCCGACTTGAACAGGAACGCGTTGAGCAGCATTGCGACGAGCAGGCCGACGACGCCCATGATCAGGAAGGTGCCGAAACCCGACAGATCCTTCTTGGTCGTGTAGCCATAGAGGCTGAGACCGAGGAAGGCCGCCGCGGTCGCGAAGAAGGTCTGCGCGATCGAGGTCTGGGTAAAGGCGAGGAAGATCGTCGACATCGACAGGCCCATGACGGCGGCATAGGCCCAGAACAGCATCTGCGCGGCCGTCGTCGACAGCTTGTTGATACCGAAGCTCAGCACCAGCACGAAAGCGAGCGGCGCCAGGGCGACCACCCACATCAGCGGGCTGCCGACCATCGAGGCGGTGAAGCCCGAATTATAGGCGAGCATCGCAATGATACCCGTGAGCAGCACGCCCGAGCCCATATAGTTATAGACAGACAGCATGTACGACCGCAGGCCGGCATCGACGGCCTGATCCATCGCGCTCGCGCTGCCAGGGAAGCCGGACGCCGCCATATTGGGGTCGTTCCAATTAGCCATTTTCATCTCCATCACCGGCCAGACGATACCGGCCGTAGCGATAATATCGGGATATTCGCGCTTTGTTTCAAGCGAAACCGGACATGGACGCGACAGAAGTCCATTTGCGGTTCGCAAGCGCGGGCGCACCGCCTATGCTGAATGGCGCCATGTCCACGCACCGTTTGTTCGTCGCCCTGCGTCCGCCGCGCCCCATTCGCCTGGCGCTGATCGGCGCGATGCACAGCATTTCGGGCGCTCGCTGGCAGGATGACGACCAGCTCCACCTGACGCTGCGCTTCGTCGGCGAGGTCGACCGCCACCGTGCCGAGGATGTCGCCGCGGCGCTCGGCAGCCTCTATGCGCCGGCGGTCGAGGCGCGCATCGCGGGCGTCAGCCTGTTCGAACGACACGGGAGACCACACATGATTTGGGCGGGGGTCGAACCCGCCGAGCCGCTCGCGGCACTCCACCGCAAGGTCGATCAACTGCTCGGCCGGGTCGGCGTCACCCCCGAAACGCGCGCCTTCATGCCGCATATCACGCTCGCGCGGCTCAACCGCGGATCGGGACCGGTCGCGCCCTTCCTCGCGCTGAACAGCGACCTTGCGAGCCCCGTCTTCACCTTCAGTCATGTCACGCTGTACGAAAGCGAGATGGGCCACGGCGGGTCGCGCTATCACCCCGTCGCGCGCTATCCCCTGGAGGAGGCGACCAGCGCCGCGGCGACCGCGCGCACATCGTCCCATGTGGCGGCGAAGCCGTCATCGTCGCCATAATAGGGGTCCGCGACGCTCTCGCCCTCGCGGCCGGATACCATGTCGAGCATCAGCGCCAGCCGGGCGGTCGCGTCCACCGGCCGGAGGTCGCGCGCATCGCGCAGATTCTGATCGTCGGCGGCCAGGATCAGGTCGAACCGATAGAAATCCTCGCGGCGAAGCTGGCGCGCGCGCAGGTCGGATATGTCGGCGCCGCGGCGCCGCGCCTCGGCCTGGGCGCGGCGGTCCGGCGGGTGGCCGACATGCCAGTCGCCCGTCCCCGCCGAATCGAGCGCCGCATCGATGCCGGCATCGGCGAAGGCCGCGCGCGCTGCCCCTTCCGCAAGCGGCGAGCGGCAGATGTTGCCGAGGCAGAGGAACAGGATGGCGGGGGGCCTGGTTCGATCTTCGTGCATATCGGTCCTTCGCTCGGCAAAGTTGAACCGACTTTCAACTTGCGCTGATGTGCGGCTCTGCTAGCCATGTCTACAAATGATAACGGGTCAGGGAGAGGGTTGCCAGATGGGCGAAGCCGCGAGCGAAACCGAAGTGGCTTACGAAGCGGCGCCAGCGCCCGCGAACCAGGCCAGCAGCTACAGCTGGTATGTGCTGTTCGTCCTGGTCGTCGTCTATATCCTCAATTTCATCGATCGGCAGATTCTCAGCATCCTGGCGGTCGACATCAAGGCCGACCTTGGCCTCAAGGATTCGGACCTGGGCTTTCTCGGCGGCGCGGCCTTTGCCGTCTTCTATGCGCTGTTCGGTATCCCGCTCGGCCGCCTTGCGGACAATTGGAGCCGCGTGAAGCTGCTGTCGATCGGCCTGACGCTGTGGTCGACGATGACCGCGCTTTCGGGCTTTGCGTACAACAAGCTGACGCTGACCTTCGCACGCATGGGCGTCGGCGTCGGTGAAGCGACGGCCAGCCCGACCGCCTATTCGCTGATTTCCGACTATTTCCCCAAACGGCAAAAGGCGACCGCGCTCGCCATCTATTCGTCGGGGCTCTACCTCGGCGGCGGCATTTCGCTCTTCATCGGTGCGGCGATCGTCGAGGCGTGGAACAGGACCTATCCCGGCGGCGGGCCGATGGGGCTGGTCGGCTGGCAGGCGGCCTTCCTTGCGGTCGGCATACCCGGCCTGCTCGTCGCGCTGTGGGTCGCGACGCTGCGCGAACCGGTCCGCGGCGCGATGGACGGTGTCACCAGCCCAAGCTCGCCCACGCCCTTCCGTGAATTCGGCAAGGATCTGTCGATGATCGTCCCGCCGCTCACGCTCTATAGCGCGTGGCAACGCGGCCTGGCGGCGCTCGCGATCAACATCGGCTTCGCCGTGGCGGTTGCCGCCTTTGCGTGGTGGATGATCCAGCTCACCGGCAATCTGCCGCAATGGTCGGCGGTGGCGCTCGGCTATTATGCGGTCTTTTCCTGGGCCTCGGCGCTGCGCGCGCACGACCCGGCGACCTTCCGCCTTATCTGGGGAACCCCCGCATTCATCTGCACGACGCTGGGCTATGGCCTCGTCAGCCTTGCCGCCTTTGCTCTCGGCTTCTGGTCCGCGCCCTATGCCGAGACGGTGCTCGGCCTGCCCAAACAGGAACTCGCGCTGATCCTGGGCGCGAACGGTGCGGTCAGCGGCTTTCTGGGCGTGATCATCGGCGGCCGGATCGCCGACACATTGCGTGCGAAAAACCCCGCCGGCCGCATCCTCATGGTGATGTTCGGCGTCGTTGCGCCGGTCATTCCGATCTGGATCGGCTACACCACCGAAAACGCCGTGCTTTTCTATGCGATGAATTTCCTTGCGGGAATGTTCGGCGCGACGGCGCTCGGCGCGGCGGCCGCGACGACGCAGGACCTGGTGCTGCCACGCATGCGCGGCACCGCGACGGCCGCCTTCTTCCTGGGCACGACCTTGGTCGGCCTGTCTTTCGGCCCCTATATGGTCGGGCAGATTTCGGATCTGACCGGCACGATGGTCGACGGCAAGGTGGTCGGCGACCTGCGCACGGGAATCCTGTCGTTGATCGCCGTCGCTCCAATCGCGCTCGGTCTGCTCATCTATGCCTATCGCGCCGTACCGCGCGCCGAGGCGACGATCGTCGAACGCGCGGCGGGCGAACCGCTCTAGTTCGCCCGCGCGCCGGTCGGATTATTTCGCCGCGCCAAGCTCGACGACGCCGCACGCGATGCGCGCGCCGCTGTTGCCGCTCGGATCGGTTTTCAGGTCGTCCGCCTGCGCATGGATGACGAACGCGGCGCCGTCGGCGTCGAGCAGGCCGCCCTCGCCAGACAGACGCGTCCCGACGAGCTTCAGCGTCGCGCGGCCGATCGCGCCGGGTTCGACCACCAGATTCGGCAGATCGCCGTGGTGCGCGCCCGCCGGATTATCGCGGCCGTGCTGCGCGCCCGTCGGATTCCAGTGCGGCCCCGCGCTCGTGAAGTCGGGCGGCGTGCACTGCCCGACCGCATGGACATGCATGCCGTAAGTCCCGGGCGCGAAACCGCGCGCGACCAGTTCGATGCGCAGGCCGTCGCTATCGCGGTAGAAATCGGCGCGACCACGGTCGGCGCCGCGTGCGTCATAGAGCTGTGCCGACGCATCGGCGGCGGGCAGCTTCTTCGTCGAACCGCCTCCCCCCATGCTCGCACAGCCGGCAAGGGCGACCACAGCCGTCGCAAGAAGGCTGGTTGCCAGTTTGTGGCGAATGGGGCGGGGGATGGTCATCGATCTTTTCTCCATTTGCTTTGGGGTGATAACGCCATGGGCGGCGATTTCGATCCGCCCCCATGATGCCCTCGGTTCGCCGTACTTCCAAGTGCCTGCTTGCAGGTCCTATCAGCCGCGTCGCATTTGGCCGATCCACGTGCGGGCCGGACCCGCTGCCTCCTCATCGATCGCGGGTACACGCGCATAAGAAAAGGGCCGCGGATTGCTCCGCGGCCCTGTCCTTGTACGTATCGTCCGATCAGCGATCAGAAGACGCGTGCATATTGTTCGTTACCGACGAAGCCCAGCTTGCCGACGCCGCTGCGCTTGACGACGGCCATCACGCGGTCGACGACGATATAGCGTGCGTAGGGATCCGGCTGCACCTGCAATTCGGGTTCGACCGGCAGAGCCTTGGTCTGTTCCAGATATTGCGCGAGCTGCGCCAGATCGACCGGCGTGCCGTTCCAGGTAATCGTACCCGCCGGGTCGATCATCACCTTGTTCTTTTCCGGATCGACATTGCTGGCGTTCGGATTCGGGACCGGCAAGTCGATCTTCACCGCGTGGGTCTGAACCGGGATGGTGATGATGAACATGATGAGGAGCACGAGCATGACGTCGATGAGCGGCGTCGTGTTCATTTCCATCATCGGTTCATTGTCGTCCCGATCGCCAACGGCCATGGACATAGGATTATTCCTTCATTCCTAAGTGGACCGTTGCCTTACAGGCGGCCCAGCGTGGCCGAACCAGGAGCCGGTTCCGAAATGAACCCGATCTTCTGGAAACCGGCATATTGCATCGTGTAGATCACGCCACCGATGCACTGGTACGGCGTGTTGACGTCGCCGCGGATGTGCACTTCGGGGAAGTTTTCTTCGGTGATATTCTGCGGACCGCCGATATCTTTCAGAAGCTGTTCCAGCTTCTTCTGTCCCATATCGAGCAACTGCTTCGAATCGACCGGGGTCTGACCCCAATAGACTTCGCAGCCCGTGCTTTCGGGATTGGGTTCGCCATCGCCGTCGGTGTCCGACGAGCGGACGGAGAGAAGCACGTTTTCGGGCTTCGTCGTCGTCGGCTCAAAGGCCACGTCGGGCAGCTTGAGGTTCACCGTCTCCAACACCACGGGAACCGTGATGAGGAAGATGATGAGCAACACAAGCATGATGTCCACGAGCGGAGTCGTGTTGATGTCGGACATCGGGGCATCTTCGCCCTTTGCGCCTGAACTCATCGCCATAGGATTAGCATCCTGTCACAAAATTTCTGTCGTGGCCGGGATAGATGACACCTGGTCCCCATCCCGTCCAGCAGCGGCCCCGCGCCTTCGCGCGGGGCACGCCGGCCTTACTTCTTCGGCGCAGCAGCCGGGGCCGCCGCCTTGGCGGGAGCCACGACGACCGGCTTCACCTGGCCACCCGACATGATCGAACCGAGAACGTCGTTCGAGAAGGTCGACAGGCGGCGAGCGATCGCCTTGTTGCGGCTCTGGAGCCAGTTGAACGCGAGCACCGCGGGAACGGCCACGATCAGACCGATGGCGGTCATGATGAGCGCTTCACCGACCGGACCGGCGACGGTGTCGATCGAGGCCTGACCCGAGGCACCGATCTTCACGAGAGCGCGAAGAATACCGATAACCGTACCGAACAGACCAACGAACGGAGCGGTCGAACCGACGGTCGCGAGGAACGCGAGGCCCGAGTTCAGCTTCGAGTTGATGTGGTTCTGCGAACGCTCGAGCGTGCCGTGCATCCAGTCGTGGGCTTCGACGGGGTCGGTCAGCTTGTTGTGCTCTTCGTTGGCGCGCAGACCGTCTTCGACGACCTGACGATAGGCGCTGTTCTTTTCGAGCTTCGACATGCCGTCGGCCAGCGTCGGGGCGCGCCAGAAGTTCGCGTCGACCGCCTTGCCCTGGTTGATCACCTTGTTCTGTTCGAACAGCTTGGTGAACAGGATGTAGAGCGTGCCGATGAACATGATGAGCAGCACCAGGAAGGTGATCTGCGACACGATGCCGCCTTCGCAAAGCGCGGGGACCAGGCCGTAGGGGTTGGTGCCTTCTTCCTTCACGCACATCGACGCGGGCATCAGGCTCAGACCGCCTTCGCCGTGGGCGGCGGGTGCAGCCGCTGCGGCGGCATTTGCAATCAGATTAAACATTTCGGTTATTCCCTCTCAGAAAACGAAAGATCAAGAAACTGGTACGGGTCCGTGGGAGACCCCGGCGCCTTAGCGCGGGATCTGCCAACGGATACGGTTGCTGTACGAACCACCCTGCGGGCTGCCGTCACGACCCTTGCCGGGATCGAAACGCGCACGGCGCAGAACGAGCTTGCAGGTTTCCGCGTCGAGATCGGCATGGCCGCTCGATGCAGTCACGTCACAGCCGGTGGGCTTGCCGCTTGCGTCATAAGTGACGCGGAAGCCCGTCGTACCTTCGCGCTCTTCACGCATGGCACGCGCCGGATAGTCGTCGTTGGTCGCCCAGCGCGCCGGATTGCCTTTCGGCTTGCCGGGAGCACTCATGTCGGGCGCCGGCGGCGGCGCGGGGGGCGCCGGCGGCGTGTAGACTGGCGGCGGCGCGACGCGCGGCGGTTCCGGGACCGACTGGACCGTGTTCGTGGTCACCGGCGGCGGAATCGGCGACGGGGGCGTCACGACCGGCGGCGGCGGCGGAAGCTTGTTGTCCGGCGGCGGCGGCGGCGGCGGCTCCTCCGGCGGCGGCGGCTCTTCAACGTCCACCACGTCCAGTTTCTCGGCGATTTTCTTGACGATGCTGATATTCAGGCCGTTAACCAGGCCATAGCCCAGCACTGCCGTCAACAAGCCCACCAAGACGATCGCCACTACCCTATTTTTAGGGTCGACATTATCACCATAAGCCATTCAGGGACGACGCTCCTTGCTAGATCATCCTGACACCAATTCCGCACCGACGGGTTCGGTTGCCCATTGCACGGATTTTATCCGTTGCGATCTGCAGACCCGGCGGCGTTAGCAACCGGCTATTATTTTGGTCTTGCCGGACGCTTCGCCGCTCGTCCTATCGCGGTGGCGGCACATTCGCAAACCCTTTATCAGCGGTTAATGTCCGCTTCCCCATGATGGGGTTTTGGCGCCCCCGCGGCGCATCAAGTAACGGAAGGTGGTTCTATCATGCGCGCGATCCTGCCGGCTTTGGCCGTCGGCCTTGCCACGCTGAATGGCGGTTTTTCTAGTGTTTCGGCCATGCAAGCGCCGACACCGGTGGCAGCGCCCAGCCCCTATAGCTATGCCGATATCGCCGATCTGGCGACAATCGCGCCGATGGCTATCCACGGCAGAATTTATAAGGCGGTCGCGCTGAAACCCGAACAGGCGGCGGGTCTCAAGCCGGGACAGGCGCGACTCTATGTCGAAGCCGATGTCGTCGGGCTGATTCGCGGCGCCGGGCCGCTGGCCGCGCGAATCAACTATCTGGTCGACCTGCCGCTGGACGCGAAGGGCAAGGCGCCGAAGCTCAAAAAGAAACAGCCGGTCCTCATCTTCGCCCGTCCGGTCGCGGGTTCGGCCGCGGGAACGAGCAACACGGCGAGCGTCCGGCTGGTCTCGCCCGACGCGCAATTGCCGTGGGATCCCGCGACCGAGGCAAAGCTGCGCGCGATCCTGACCGAACTGGTCAAGCCGGGCGCGCCGCCGGCGATCACCGGAATCGCCAACGGCTTCCACGTTCCCGGCACATTGCCGGGCGAAGGCGAAACCCAGCTGTTCCTCGACACCAAGACGGGCGAGCCCGTGTCGCTGACGATCCTGACCTCGGCCGACGGCACGCGGCGCTGGGCGGCCGCGTTCGGCGAGATCGTCGACGGATCGGCAGCAGTCCCGCCGCGCGACACGCTCGCCTGGTATCGCCTCGCCTGCGGCCTGCCGCGTACGCTGCCCCTCGCCAAGCTCGGCGGCACCGCGCCCGAGGATCGCGAGAAGGCCGCGTCGGACTATGGCGTGGTGCTTGGCGCGCTCGGCGAGTGCGCCCGCACCCGGACGCCGCCATCGGGCACTTAAAACTTTAGCTTCGGTGTAGCATAGGCGCATCGGGCTTGTTTCCGGCCAGAAAGCCGATAGGGCGCAGGCGTTCTGCGGGCGAGAGCCCGCGCCAAGTCATAGGAGTGCCCCGATGTCGCCGTCCCCTGCGCCTGCCGCCCCTCGCCCGCCGCTGCGTGTCGCGCTCGCGGGTATTGGCGTCGTCGGCGGCGGGGTCGTCAAGCTGCTCGAGGCGAATCGCGACCTGATCGCGCGCCGCGCGGGCCGCGCGGTCGAAATCGTCGCGCTCTCGGCACGCGACCGGCACAAGGATCGCGGCATCGACCTGTCGCCCTATCGCTGGGAAGACGATCTCGGCGCGCTCGTCACGGCTGGCGATGTCGACGTGGTGGTCGAAATGATCGGCGGCGCCGACGGCATGGCGCTGACCCTGGCGCGGCAGGCACTGACCGCGGGCAAGGCGCTGGTCACCGCGAACAAGGCGATGATCGCGCACCACGGCCTCGATCTCGCGCGGATCGCCGAAGAGCGCGACACTCCGCTGAAATATGAAGCGGCGGTCGCCGGCGGCATCCCGGTGATCAAGGCGATCCGCGAGGGCGCGTCGGCGAACCAGATCGCGCGCGTCTATGGCATCCTCAACGGCACCTGCAATTACATCCTCACCCGCATGGAACGCGACGGCGCGAGCTTCGCCGACGCGCTCGCAGCAGCCCAGGCCGAGGGTTATGCCGAGGCCGATCCGACCTTCGACGTCGACGGCATCGACGCCGCGCACAAGCTGTCGATCCTCGCCGCGCTCTGCTTCGGCACCCGGCTCGACATCGATGCGGTGGCCGCCGACGGCATTCGCGGGCTGATCGCCGCCGACATCCGCGAGGCTGAGGCGCTCGGTCACCGCGTCCGCCTGATCGGGATGGCGGAGCGCGACGGCGCCGAAGCAAATGGCGGCCTCTACCAGCATGTCCAGCCCTGCCTGGTGCCTGCCGATCACCCGCTGGCCTACGTGCCCGGCGCGCTCAACGCCGTCGTTGCAGAGGGCAATTTCGTCGGCCGCCTCTTTTTCGAGGGCGCGGGCGCGGGCGCGGGTCCGACGGCGTCGGCGATCGTCGCCGACATCATCGACATCGCACGCGACGAATATGGCCCCGCCTTCGCGATGCCCGTCGATGCGCTCGACGCCGCGCCGGTCGCCGATCCCGGCGCACGCGTCGGCAAACATTATGTCCGCCTGATCGTCGAGGACCGCATCGGCGTGCTTGCCGAAATCGCGACCGCGATGCGCGATGCGGGGGTATCGATCGAAAGCTTCATCCAGCGCGGCACCGACGACGACGACGGCGTCGTCATCGCGCTCGTCACCCATGAAGGCCCGGCAAGCGCGATCCATGCCGCGCTCGGCATCCTCGCCGCGTCCGACCATGTCGTCGGCACGCCGATGCACATGCCGATCCTGGCGCTTTGACCCCCCTCTATTTGCCCCCCTTGTAATCGCCTGCCCCTTTGTTACCCCAGAGGGGGGAAACGTTGGGGGCATCATGGATATCGAGATCAGAAGCGGGCTCGCCGAAGCGCGGGCGCTGGCGGACGAGCACAAGGGCGCGCTTGCCGCCTATGTCGGCCTGGGCGTCGTCTTTCCCTTCCTGCTGCTGTCGAGCGAACCGATCTTCAACCTGCGCACCGTGATCGCGCTCATCGTCAACACCTATGGCTCCTATGTCAGCGGTTCGATCGCCGGGCCGCTGTATCTGCTCGGCATCGTGTCGGCGATCGTCGCCGGGGCGATGCTCGCGGCGTGGAACGCGCTCCTCAGCGACCTGCGCGAGGGCTATGTTTCCGAAATCATGTACGGGATGGTCGCCGGCGCGGCCTTTCTGATCGGCAATATCATCGTCTATTTCGGGATCGGCCTGCTCGCCGTCCTGCCGATCATCGGGACGATCGGCATTGTGGAGTGGAACGGCCTGGCCGGCGGCGCCGTCAGCGCGGCCTATCGAATCTTCCTTTCGCTGCTCGGCACCTGGGTCGGCGCGCGGCTGTGCCTGACCGGGCCGATCATGGCGTCGACGGGCAAGCTCGAGCCCTTCACCGCCTTCGCCGAATCGTGGCGGCTGACCCGCGACGCGCAAGGCCGCCTCTTCGCCTTCTATTTCGCCTATGGCCTGATCGTCGCGGCGGGGCTCGGCGGGCTGGCGCTGCTGCACGGCGCGGTCATCTGGAACAATGCACAGGCGCCCGGCACCGCGCTGGAAATCGCGATGAGCTTTGGCTGGGTGGCGTTGTTCGCCCTCTATTTCCTGGGACAGTTGTTGTTCGCCGCGGGATTCCTGAGCTCCGCCCGTCCGCGCGCCGCGACCGAAGTGTTCGCCTAGGGCGGGGTCGGATCGGGCGGCGGCGCCCCGGTCTCGGGATCGGTCGCGCGCTTCGCCATTTCGTACAGCGCGTTATATTCGGGGCCCGGCGCATAGCGTCCGCCCATCGAAATCCAGTTATAGGGCAGCTTGTCCATGCTCATCGCCTGCGCCTCGGCGCGCGGCAAAGGGGCCTTCGCCTCGCGGCCGACTCCGGCGATCGCGCGCAGTTCGGGGGACAGGCGGTGGCGTTCGGTGTCGCTGCCGCAAACGGTGATCGATCCGTCGTCGGCGGGTTTGCAGCGCTTGACCGGGTCGGTCATTTCCTTCGCCTTGTCGATCGCCTGATCGGCGGCCGAACGCACCGGTTTCGGTGCCGGCGGGCCCACCATCTGGGCAAAAGCGGGCGGTATCGTCACCGCAATGACCCAAAATGCCGCAAAAGCGGCCACGAATCGGGCGAAGCATTCTCGACAAGCGGGGCGGGCGACCATATGGCGCCCACCATGCCCAAGGGGCGGAACAAGTAAAGACGGAGAGTCAGGGCGATGACGAATAGCAGCGGCAGCAATCTCGACCGGGTACTCGTGCTCGAAATGGTACGCGTCACCGAAGCCGCGGCGATCGCCGCCGCCAAGCTGATCGGCCGGGGTGACGAAAAGGCGGCCGATGCCGCGGCGGTCGAGGCCATGCGCACCGCGTTCAACACCCTGTACATGGACGGCACCATCGTCATCGGCGAAGGCGAACGCGATGAGGCGCCGATGCTCTACATCGGCGAAAAGGTCGGCAATGCGCCGGGCAAGGGCCCGAAGATCGACATTGCGGTCGACCCGCTCGAAGGCACGACGATCACCGCGAAGGCCGGCCCGAACGCGCTCGCCGTGCTGGCGATCGCCGAAGAAGGGTGCCTGCTCAACGCCCCCGACGTCTATATGGACAAGCTGGCGGTTGGCGCTGGCTATTCGCCCAACATCGTCAATTTCGACAACAGCATCCGCGAAAATGTCGAGGCGGTGGCGCGTGAAAAGGGCTGCAGCCCGCAGGAAATCATGGTGTGCGTGCTCGATCGCCCGCGCCACGAGGCCATGATCGCCGAACTGCGCAGCCTGGGCTGCGGCGTTGCGCTGATCCCCGACGGCGACGTCGCCGGCGTGATCGCGACGACCAATCCCGAAACCAACATCGATATCTATATGGGCAGCGGCGGCGCCCCCGAAGGCGTGCTCGCCGCGGCGGCGCTGCGTTGCGTCGGCGGCCAGTTCAAGGGCCGCCTGCTGTTCCGCAACGACGACGAGCGCAAGCGCGCGGCGAAATGGGGCGTCGAGGATCTCGACCGCGTCTACGATCTGGAAGACCTGGCCAAGGGCGACGTGATCTTTGCCGCGACCGGGGTCACCGACGGATCGCTGCTGCGCGGGGTCAAGCACCGCCGCGACGGCGTGATGACGACCGAGACGGTCGTCATGCGCGCCTCGTCGGGCACGGTGCGCTGGGTTCGCGGGGAACATCGCACGGCTTGAATATAGCGGAGGCTGTGTCATCGTCTTGACCGCAAGGGGGTGCGGGAATGGAAGAGCTTAAGCGTCCGCGGCTGTTCGTCAGCCACCACTCGAGCAAAAATGAGGTCGCGCTGCACGTCGAAAAGGCGCTCGCGCGGCATGGCGTCGATTGCTGGATCGCCCCGCGCGACGTCGGCCCGGGCGAGGCTTTCGATACCGCGATCATGAAGGCGATCCGCGATTCGGCGGGCGTCCTGCTTCTCTTCTGCAGCCAGTCGGACAAGAGCCCGCACGTGAAGCGCGAGCTGATCCTTGCCGACAGCGCGCACAAGGCGATCATCCCTCTGCGGCTGGAAGAGATCGTTCCCGACGACCTCGCCTATCATCTCGCCAGCGCGCAGTGGATCGACTGGCTGGAGAAACGCGACGATTCGATCGCGCGAATCGCCGCAAAGGCCTGCCAGCTTGCGGGCACGGTGCCGCAAAACGCCGCCGCAGCGCCCGGCGCGACGGCCGCCGCGGACAATCTCCACGCCGCGATCCTGTCGCAAGCCGCCGATACGGCACCGGCCGCGCCCCAGCCCGCCCCACAGCCTGCAAGCGTATCGGTACGCACCCTGATCATGGTCGGCCTTGGCCTAGCGGTCGCGGTGCTGGCCGCAATGCTGTTCATGCGCGGCGGCGATACGCCAAAGGCGGAGGTTGCCGCCTCGACCGCTGCTCCCGCAGCCACGACGACGGCACCCGTTACCGCCACGCCCTCCGCCGCCGCGTCGCCGTCGGCCCCGCTACCCGACGCCGCGCCGGTTGCGCCTGCTCCGGCCGAGGGCGCCGCCCCGCCGCGCGCGAAAATTCCGCCGACCTTCAATTGCGACAAGGCAGGAACCGCGAGCGAGAAGATGATCTGCGCCAGCGACGAGCTGGCCGCGCTCGACCGCGAGATGGCGCGCGCCTATCGCCAGCTGTTCAATGTCGCGGTGAAGCGGCGCGAGCTGCTCGCGACCGAACAGCGCGCATGGCGCCTGTCGGTGCGCGACGCCTGTCCCGACGCCGAATGCATGACACAGGTGATGCGCCAGCGCATCGTCGTGCTCGACGAGCGCCGCACCGAGATCGCCCAGAATCGCGCCGCCGCCGCCGAATAGGGGCGGTCCCGCGCGTCACTCTTCGTCGTCGCTCCGCGGCTTCGACACTTCGGTGACCAGCAGCTTGTCGATCTTGCGGCCGTCCATGTCGACGATCTCGAACTTCCAGCCCTTGTCGGCGAAGGTCTCGCCCTCCTTGGGCAGATGCTTCAGGATCGCCAGCGCATGGCCCGCCGCGGTCGCATAATCGCGATCCTCGCCCAGCTCGATTCCCAGTCGCTCGGCCATCTGGTCGGCGGGCATCGAACCGGCGATCAGCAGGCTGCCATCCTCGCGCTCGACGACGAAGGGTTCGCTGCCGATATCCTGGTCCGACGCGAATTCGCCCGCGATCGCCGACAACAGGTCGGCCGGCGTCACCAGGCCTTCGAAATGGCCATATTCGTCGTGAACCAGCAGCATCGGCACGTCGGCGGCGCGCAAGCTTTCCAGCGCGTCCATCGCGTCGATCTGGTCGTGGATGACCTTGGCCGATCGGGTCAGCTTCTCCAGGTCCAGCGTTTCGCCACGGAACAGCGCGCCCGCGATGTCGCGCGCCTGGACGATGCCGGCGATATCGTCGACCGATCCGCGCGCGACGGGCAGGCGCGTGTGCGGGCTTTCGAGCAGCTTGGCGCGCACCGTGTCGGCGTCGGCGGCGATGTCGATCCAGTCGACATCCTTGCGCGGCGTCATCACCTCGCGCACCGGCCGGTCGGCCAGGCGCACGACGCCCGAAATGATCGCGCGCTCGCTTTCCTCGATCACGCCCGACTTCGACGCCTCGGCGACGATCAGGTGCAGCTCTTCGGCGGTGACGCGATCTTCGGATTCGCGATCGAGCCCAAGCAGACGGAAAACCAGCGCCGAACTATTGTCGAGCAGCCAGACGAGCGGCGCCGCGACGCGCGACAGCCAGTACATCGGCACCGCCACGATGATCGCGATGCGTTCGGGCGCGCGCAGCGCGAACTGCTTCGGTACCAGCTCGCCCGCGATCAGCGAGGCATAGGTCGTCAGCGCGATCACCACCGCAAAGCCCGCGGTGGTCGCATTTTCGGCATCGAGCCCGAACCAGGCCTGCAGCCGTTCGCCTACCGGGCCGCCAAGGCTGGCACCCGAATAGGCACCGGCGATGATACCGATCAGCGTGATGCCGACCTGGACGGTCGACAGGAAGCGGCCGGGGTCGGAGGCGAGCTGGCGCGCGATCTTCGCGCCCCGGCTACCCCGTTTTTCGGCCGCTTGCAGCCGTGGGTCGCGCGCCGAGACGATCGCAAGTTCGGACATGGCGAAGACGCCATTAAGGAGGACTAGGATCGCGATGATCGCGACGTCGCCCCAAGGAAAAGGGCTCATTGGGCAGACATGTGGCGCTGTGGCGCCCGGCCCCTGTCATCTTCGGTCATGGCCCCCCTATAAGCGAAAGACGCATGAATACAAATGGCCGAGCGAGGGGGATGGTCAGCGGGCGTTCAGCCGATGAATGGAACCACATCCGCCGCCAATATGTTATCGGCTTGAAGGCGGCTTCGGGAGGACCCAGTCCGACCGCCGGAGACAAGGGAGCGATACAATGAATACCAAGACCATCAAGCTCACCGCTTTCGCAAGCATCGGCGCGCTTATGCTCAGCGCCTGCGTGACCGACCCGGAGACCGGGGAACGGCGTATTTCCAAGGCCGCGATCGGCGGCATCGGCGGCGCGCTCGGCGGCTATCTGCTGGGCGACCTGATCGGCGGCCGCAGCGACCGCACCGAAAAGATCGTCGGCGCGGGCATCGGCGCCGTCGCCGGCGCGGGCGTCGGCTATTATATGGATCAGCAGGAAAAGAAGCTGCGCGAACGCACCGCCGGCACCGGCATCGACGTGGAACGCCAGGGCGATCAGCTCGTGCTCAACATGCCCGGCGACGTCACGTTCGACTATAACAGCGCGCTGGTGAAATCGCAGTTCCGCGCCGCGCTCGACAGCGTCGCCTCGACCCTCGCCGAATATCCCAGCACCTATATCGACGTCTATGGCCACACCGATTCAACGGGCAGCGACTCCTATAACCAGGGCCTGTCCGAACGCCGCGCCGTGTCGGTCGCCGACTATCTGGCCGGACGCGGCGTCAACCGCGCGCGCATGGCGACGATGGGCTATGGCGAATCGCAGCTCAAATGCTCGCCCGAACGCAGCGAAGCCGACTATCAGTGCAACCGCCGCGTCGAAATCCGCATCGCGCCGGTCACCCAGGCCGACGTCAACAACGCGCGCTAGACTTCAGGCTTTCCACTCCCGTGGAGCATGGGGCGTCGCCATCGGCGGCGCCCCTTTCTTATGCAAGGCTGGGAAAGCTGGCCTTGAGCCCGTCGATCACGAACTGCGCGGCAAGCGCGGCGAGCAGGACGCCCAGCAGCCGCGTGATCACCGCCTCGCCCTTGTTGCCGATCAGCCGCATGAACGGTCCGGCGAGCAACAGCGCGGCGAGGGTCAGCAAAAGGACCAGCAGCAATGCGCCAAAGATGACCATCGCCCGGTCGAGGCCATTGTTCTGCGACACGAGCAGCATCACCGAGGCGATCGATCCCGGTCCGGCCAGCATCGGCATCGCCATCGGAAAGACCGAGACATCCTCGACCTCCGGCGTCGCCTTCACCTTTTCGGCACGCTGTTCGCGCCGCTCGGTGCGCTTTTCGAACACCATGTCGATCGCAATCACGAACAGCATGATGCCGCCCGCGATGCGAAAACTGTCGAGGTCGATGTGAAGAAACGACAGCAGCGCTTCGCCGAACATCGCGAAGAAGACCAGGATAAAGCCGGCGATCAGTGTCGCGCGGATCGCCATCGTGCGCCGCTGCTCGGCGCTCGCGCCGGTCGTCAGGCTGGCATAGATCGGCGCGCAGCCCGGCGGGTCGATGACCACGAAAAGCGTCACGAAGGCCGAGATGAAAAGGTCCATCATTTCGGCGGCGCGGCCACGTCGTTGTCGATGACGGTCTTCATGTCCTTGCCGTCCCACAGACGGATCGTGACGCGGCGCGACCTGTCGGGATGGACCGTCGAGGTCCAGCTCAGCGTCTGGTCGCCCGACAGGCCGACCGCCATGTCGTCACCCTCGGCGCCGGCTTCGATCGGAACCGCCGGGCGCGATCCGCAGGTCGCCTGTTTCGACTCGATGAAGTCGGGGGCTTCGCGCGGCGTGGCAAGGCCGTCGCCATGGTCGAGGACCCAATTGATCTTGCCGCTCATCGGGTCGCGCATCCAGACGGTGGTGAAATAGCCGTTCGCCCCGCCCTTCTGCCACGCACCCGTCGTCGCGCCGCTGTTGCCGTCGCAGCTGACATAGACGGCGTGCGGCTGCCACTTGACCGTCTCTGCCGGATCCTTTTGCGACTTCAGCCAGTCGCGCGCCTTCACGCGCTGCGGTACGAACATCACGGCGTCGGGAGCCGCCGTCTCGCGGAACGCCGTCCACTGCCCCTTTTCCTGCGCAAGGCGGGCAAAGGCGATCTCCGCCGCGATGAAGGCGCTGGGATTGGCGGCAAGCGGACGCTTGCGCGGATCGGGACCTGATGCACAGCCGGCAAGCATCGACAGGGCGGCGGCGGCGAGCAGCAGGCGCATCAAAAACCCTCCGGATCGGCAAGGCCGGCGCGGCGATGGGCGGCGACCAGCGTATTGCGCAGAAGACAGGCGATCGTCATCGGCCCGACACCGCCCGGAACCGGCGTGATCGCACCCGCGACGGCTGCGGCATCGCCATAGTCGACATCGCCGACCAGCCGGCCCTTCGTTTCGCCCGCCGCGGGCGGCAGGCGGTTGATGCCGACGTCGATCACGATCGCGCCGGGCTTGATCCAGTCGCCCTTCACCATCTCCGGGCGTCCGACCGCGGCGACCACGATGTCGGCGCGGCGAACCAGATCGGGCAGATCCTTCGTTCGGCTATGCGCCATGGTGACCGTGGCGTTCGCGCCGAGCAGCAGCGCCGCCATCGGCTTGCCGACCAGGATCGATCGTCCGATCACGACCGCATCCTTGCCCGACAGGTCGCCGAGCCGGTCCTGCAGCAGCAGCAGGCAGCCATAGGGGGTGCAGGGCACCATGCCGGCGATGCCGAGCGCCAGCCGGCCGGCGCTGACCGGCGTCAGCCCGTCGACATCCTTGTCGGGACTGATCGTCGCGACCGCGCGTTGCTCGTCGAGATGGCCGGGCAGCGGCAATTGAAGCAGGATGCCGTCGACCGTCTCGTCGGCATTGAGCGTCGCCAGAAGCGCTTCGACCTCATCCTGCGTCGCGGTGGCCGGAAGGCGGTGCTCGAAGCTGGCCATACCCGCCGCGATCGTCGCCTTGCCCTTCGACCCGACATAGACCGCGCTGGCCGGATCGTCGCCGACAAGCACGACCGCAAGCCCCGGAACGCGCCCGGTCGCGGCCTGAAACGCCGGCACCGCCTCGGCAATGCGTCCGCGCAGTCCGGCGGCGAAAGCCTTGCCGTCGATCGCCTCCGCCACCATCGCCGTCACGCCAGACCGGCGTTGGCGCCGAGTTGATAGAGATAGCCCAGCACCGGCCCGCGAATGATGATCAGCAGGATCAGCACGAGCATCGGCGTCAGGTCGAGCCCGCCGAAATCGGGCATGATCCGGCGGAACGGCCGATAGAGCGGCTCGGTGATGCGGTCGAGAACGTGCCAGAGCTGGCCGACGAACTCGTTATGGGTGTTGATGACGTTGAACATGATCAGCCAGGACATCACCGCCTGGACGATGATGATCCACCACAGAATGTTGAGCAGGATCGCGACGATATCGAGCAACATGAAATACAAGGAAGGTCTCCGGCCGAAAGGGTCGTTGGATCGGCTTAGCGATGAATCAGCGTGCCCGCACCCCTTGCGGTGAAAATTTCGAGCAGCATCGCGTGCGGGATGCGGCCGTCGAGGATTACCGCGGCCTCGACCCCGGCATCGACCGCGGCGACGCATGTTTCGACCTTGGGGATCATGCCGCCGGTGATCGTCTCGTCGGCCTTGAGCGCATCGATCGCGGTGCGATCAAGATCGGTGAGCAGCGACCCCGACTTGTCGAGCACCCCCGCAACGTCGGTGAGCAGGAAGAACCGCTTTGCGCCCAGCGCCCCGGCGATCGCCCCGGCCATCGTGTCGGCGTTGATGTTATAGGTCGCGCCATCCGCGCCCAGCGCGACCGGCGCCACCACCGGGATGAAATTATCGCCCGACAAATTCCTCAGGATCGTCGCGTCGACCGCAACCGGTTCGCCGACGAAGCCCAGGTCGACGTGGCGCTCGATACCCGAATTGGGATCGGGCTCCGTACGGCTCACCTTTTCGGCCAGGACGAGATTGGCGTCCTTGCCCGATATTCCGACCGCCCGGCCGCCCAGCCCGGCGATCCAGCTGACGATCTCTTTATTGATCTTGCCCGCGAGAACCATCTCGGCGACCTCGGCGGTCGCGGCGTCGGTGACCCGAAGCCCGCCGACAAAGGTCGATTCGATCCCGAGCTGCTTCAGCATCCGGCCGATCTGCGGCCCGCCGCCATGGACGACCACGGGGTTGATGCCGACCGCCTTCAGCAGCACGACATCTTCGGCAAAGTCGCGCTGCGCTTCCGGATCGCCCATGGCATGGCCGCCATATTTGATCACGAACGTCTCGCCGGCATAGCGCTGGAGATAGGGCAGCGCCTCGACGAGCGTTTCGGCCTTGGCGAGCAGGTCGGGCATCTTGGAAGGGTCGGTCACGGGCGTCATCCAGCGTTGTTCGCGTCGAGCTTGCGGCCGATCGCGACGACCGCCATCACAAGCAGCGGTACCATCACCGCCGAGAGCACCACCTTGGCGATCATCTGCCCAAGCATCAGGTCGCCGATCGGGCGGACGCCATAGAAGCTGACGGTGATGAAGATCAGCGTATCGATGATCTGGCTGAGCGCCGCCGCGACGAAACCGCGCACCGGCAGCAGTCGGCCGTTATTGGCGGTCATGCGCGAGAAGAGCCAGACGTTGAGGCTGACCGACACGCCGTAAGCAAGAATGCCCGCCGCCATCATGCGCCAGCCCTGTCCGACGATGATCGGAAAGGCTTCCTTGGCGGGCTCGTACATCCCGTGGTCGGTCGGCAACTGAAGCACGAAGACCGTCAGGATGATCGCGAGAATCAGCGGGATGAAGCCCAGCCGCACCAGCTTGTCGGCGACGACGCGCCCATGCAGCTCGGCGATACCGCTGGAGATGGCGATGAGCGTCAGAAAGGGGAAAATCCCGGCCTCGACCGCAAGCGGGCCAAGCGCCACCTGTTTGGCGCCAAGGAAACCACCGAGCGGCACCATGCCGCCATAGAGGATTGCGAACAGCAGCAGCGAGGGCGCGATCACGCGCGAAGAGCTATTTTCCATCGGCGCCGCTTAATCGCTTTTGCGGCGGGTGGAAAGATGGCGTGGAAGCGCGCACTTGCCCCATCGCCAAAGCCCGTTAGACAAGGCGCAATAAACTTGCGGGGGACGCACGGAAATTATGGAACGACTTATCGGGTTGCTCGGCATCGTCGCATTGCTTGCGATCGCCGTGCTCTTTTCATCGAACCGACGCTGGATTCGCCCGCGTGTCGTCGTTCCCGCCTTTCTGCTCCAGGCCGGTTTCGCACTGCTGGTGCTCGGCACATCGGTCGGACGCGGCATCATCCAGGCGATGTCGAGCGGCGTGTCGAACCTGCTCGGCTATGCCAAGGCCGGCACCGATTTCATCTTCGGCCCGCTCGCAGGCCCCGAAATGGGCGGCCACAGCTTTGCCATCGCGGCGCTTCCGGTGATCATCTTCTTCGCCTCGATGATCTCGATCCTCTATTATCTCGGCATCATGCAGCTGGTGATCAAATGGGTCGGCGGCGCGATCCAGAAAATCACCGGCATCACCAAGGTCGAAAGCCTGGGCGCGGCAGCGAATATCTTCGTCGGGCAGAGCGAGAGTCCGCTCGTCATCCGCCCCTATCTTGCCGCGCTGACGCCGTCGCAGTTGTTCACCGTGATGACCGTCGGCATGGCGGGTGTCGCGGGGACGATCCTCGGCGCCTATGCCAGCATGATCGGCGAGCAGCTGTTGCCCTATCTGCTGGCCGCCAGCTTCATGTCGGCGCCGGGCGGCATCCTGATGGCCAAGATCATGATGCCCGACGATCCCAAGGATCTGGGCATCGAGCCCGTGATCATGCCCGAGGCGAGCCACGACGAGGAAAAGCCCGCAAATATCATCATGGCGGCGGCACAGGGCGCACAGACCGGCGTGCGGCTCGCGGTCGCGGTCGGCGCGATGGTCCTCGCCTTCGTCGCGCTCGTCGCGCTCGCCAATGGCCTGCTGGCGGGTATCGGCGGCTGGTTCGGGCTTGACGGGCTTTCGTTCCAGGCGATCATCGGCGCGATATTCCGCCCCGTGATGTGGCTGATGGGCGTGCCATGGGACGAAAGCGCGGCAGTCGGCGGACTGTTCGGCACCAAGATCGTCCTCAACGAATTCGTCGCCTTCATCGATCTGGGTAAGGTGCAGGGCACCATGTCGCCGGCGTCGATCGCAATCGCGACCTTCGCCCTTTGCGGTTTCGCCAACTTCAGCTCGATCGCGATCCAGATGGCCGTGACCGGCGGCCTGGCCCCAAACCAGCGTCCGATGATCGCCAAGCTGGGCCTGAAGGCGCTGCTGGCGGGCAGCCTGTCGAACCTGATGTCGGCCGCGCTCGCTGGCCTGATGCTGGGCATCGCCCCGCCCGCCGCGCCCGCGCCGCCCGCGCCGACGGAGGCCGTCGCGGCGCCCGTCGATGCGGCGCCGGAAGCAGCGCCGGCCGCCGATCCTGCAAAGGCGCCCTGACGGCCGGCGCCGTCGATTGGGATAATTTGCAAGCGACCCCTGCTTGGCGTAAACTCATGGGAACATAACGAATCCCGGGTCGTGTTCGCCAACAGGGAGGCTGTGATGAAAACCGCTTATCGTTTGTCGATTCTTGCCGCTGCAGCGGTGTCGATTGGGGCGGGCTTTCTCGCCACCTCGAACGCCCAACCCCCGCAAGACAAGATGTACCGCCCGCCCGAGGCCACCATCTATCGTGACGCGGCTTACCGCGGCCCCGCGGTCTTCATCGGCGAAGCGAAGCCGAATCTTGGCCTGTCCTGGCCGGTCAATTCGATCCGCGTCGCCAACGGCACATGGGAGCTGTGCGAAAAGACGCGCTATCGCGGAACCTGCCGCACGGTCGACCGCGATACGCCGATGCTGAACAACGTGCTGCGCGGGCTGACGATCCAGTCGATTCGTCCCACCGCTCCGGGCGGCGGCGGCGGCTGGAATCCCAATCCGCCGGCAAATGACCAGAGCACCCGCGGCAGCTTCGCCGAATTCCATACGCAGCCGTCGACGAACGGATATCGCGTCCTCGCCTGCACCAGCGGCTCGGCCTCTGCAGCCTGCGCGGCGCGCGCCGCCGATACATGGTGCCGCTCGATCGGTTGGAACGGGTCGGCACGCGAGCATATGGAAACGGTCAGCGGCCGCGAATATCTGGCCGACGTGCTGTGCGTCCGGTCGGGCTATTGAAGGGGAAAATGGCGATGAAGACGATGGTCCTGCTGCTCGGCGCAGCCCTGACTCTCGCGGGCTGCGCGTCGGTACCGCGCAACACCGGAACCAGCTATGACTGCAACGGCGGCACCAAGCTCAAGGTCGATTATGTCGGCAACACCGCGATCGTCCGCGTCAACGGGATGCGGTCGATGGTGCTGAAGCAGACGCCGTCGGTCGGCGGTTCGGTCTATGAAAACAAGACCGGCGCCAGGCTGCAGCGCAACGGCAACGACGTGACGTGGAATACCGCGGCCCGCACCGCGCCCGAAAGCTGCCGCGTGGTCTATACGCCGCTATAAGGTCATGTGGGCGAGGGCCGAACGGACCTCGCCCACGAACAGTTCGGGCTGCTCCCAGGCGGCGAAATGGCCTCCGCGGGGCAGCGTGTTCCAATAGACGATATTCTTGTAGCGCTGTTCGGCCCAACGCCGCGACAGGCGCATGATCTCGTTCGGAAACAGGCTGCATCCCGTCGGCACGTGGATTTCACCGAAGCCGAACTGCGCGAAGCTGTGCCAATAGAGCCGCGCGGACGAAGCCCCGCTGTTCGTCAGCCAATAGAGGCTGACGGTGTCGAGCATCGCGTCCTTGGACAGGGCCTTTTCGGGATGACCGCCGATCGATTGGCCGCCCGGTTCGTGACCGCAATCGGTCCAGCCGTGGAATTTCTCGACGATCCAGCTCATCTGGCCGACGGGCGAATCGGCAAGACCGTAACCGACGGTCTGCGGCCGCGTCGCGTGCTGCGTCGAATAGCCATTGTCCTTCGCGCGATACCAGCCGAAGCGCGCGAGATAGGCTTTCTCGTCGTCGGTAAGGTCCTGCATCGTCGCCGGATCGGGCTGGCCGACGATCATATTGACGTGGATGCCCGCGCAGTGGTCCGCATGGTTGCCGCCGATCGCGCACGTCACCGCGCTGCCCCAGTCGCCGCCCTGCGCAAAATAGCGGTCGTAGCCGAGCGCGCGCATCAGGGCGTCCCACGCTGCGGCGATATGTTCGACGCTCCACTTCGCCTCTGTCGGCTTGCCCGAAAAGCCGTATCCGGGAAGCGAGGGGATCACGAGATGATAGTCGGCCGACAGCGGTTCGATCACGTCCAGGAATTCGAGCACCGATCCCGGCCAGCCATGCGTCAGCACAAGCGGGCGCGCCGCCGGATTGGGCGAGCGGACGTGAAGGAAATGGATGTCGAGCCCGTCCACATTCGCAAGATAGTTGGGCAAGGCGTTGAGCCGCGCCTCGATCGCACGCCAATCATATCGATCGCGCCAATAGGCGGCGAGTTCCTGCGCATAGGCCAGCGGGATCCCCTGGTCCCAGTCGTCGACGGTTTCCTTTTCCGGCCAGCGCGTATTGGCAAGCCGGGCCTTCAGGTCATCGAGCGACGCCTGCGGCACATCGATCGTGAAGGGACGGATGTCGGCCACCTGCATCGAAATTCTCTCCCTCAATCCGGCATCTCAGGGGCGCGCGGGCGCCTTGCACCCGCGTTCGAGCCCGACACCTTTCAGAAAACCGCGCCGCACCGTACCCGCATAAATGGCAGTCGCGTAGCGACGCCGTTCGGCGTTGGCGCCGGTAACCTCGCCGATCAGCCCGCCGAAGGGAATCGCCTCGGCCGCGGCGTTCGACGCGACGCGCCCGGCGATTTCCTCGCGCTTCTTTGCCTTGCTGGGCGTTTCGGCCTTTTCGTTGACGTCGGGGCCGAGCACCTCGTCAAGCGCGGCGACCTCTGCCTGCAACGCCGCGCAGGTCTTGAGCCCGCCGAGCGAATAGGGATCGCCGAGGATCGCCTGCAGCTTCGGCGGCACTTCCTTGCCGTCGAGCGGCGAGGTCACGGCATCGGCGGTCTTCTTGACCACCGAGCCCTCCTTCGGCGCGCCCTCCTGTCCGTGCACAGCAAAGCCGGAGGCGGCGAGTGCCGCCAGCGCCAAAGCGGAAAGCCGTCGTTTCATGACCGTCACTCCTCCTTCAGCCCGGCCGGGCGGCGCCGAAACGGCTATTTCTTTGCCGTATAGCCGTTGTCGATCGCCTCTTGCCCGATCGCCGCCGTATCCGCTGCCCAGTAATCGAAAATGCGTTTGAGCTCGCGTTGCGGCAATCCCTCGATCACATAGGCGCCGAACATATAGAGATGGCCTTCGTCGTTGATGCCCACGCGCAGCAGGTCGAATTCGTCGTTCATCTGCTGCAGCCAAGTGGCGGGCGCGTTGGGGACGTCGGTATAGGACGCGACCATCGTCATATATTTGCAGTCCTTGCCCGCGGTGCAGCCCTGAAGGCGTACCGTGGTCGCAAAGTCGTCGATTTCGATGTCGAATTCGGGAATGGTGTCGGGCGTCAGGATCGGGGTCGGCACATATCCCATCGTCTTCAACTGGTTCCAGAAGAGCTTCGGATCCTTGATGCTGGCCGACTGGGCGTGTGCGGGTGTCGCCGACGCGAGAAGGGCTGCCGCGGCAGCCGCGATGAAGAAGCGCATATATCCCCCATAGATTGGCTGCGACCCCGGCGGCGATCCTGTGCAAGGAAGCGCCGGCCGTCCAGCCAAAAAAGTCGATACCTGCCCTTTTTGCCGGATGCCGCGATCACCAGCCCATATAGTCGATCGTCGATCGGCGCGTCTCTTCGTCCATCATGTCCAGCATCACGCGCGTCGTGCGGTGGCCGACGATCACGCCCTTGTCGTCGCGATAGGCCCAGTCGCTGATATCGGCGACGGGCACGCGCACCGCCTGCCCGATCCGAAAGTCCGGCTGCGCCGGCACATTGGCCAGACGGCCCAGCAGCACGTCACCCTCGATCCCGTCGAAACGGACCCAGATATGTTCGAAACCGCCGAGCGGATATTTGAACACGAAGTCGCCGGCGTCGAATCGCCCCGACCGATAGGCCGCCAGGAAATCGGGAAAGGTCGCCTTCGCTTCGGCGATCGCTGCATTCATGCCGGCGTCGCCGGCGTCGAAACTGATGATGTCGGTCCGCTCGTCGGGCGCGGCGGGAGCGGCGAGCGCGCCGGTCGCAAGCGTGGACAATATGGCGGCGGTGGCGAGCAACAGCGTCTTCATTTCTTCCCCCTGCGATATTTCCGCGCGTCAGCGCGTGGGAACCGGCTCCGGTCCGGTCCAGTCATAAAAGCCGCGCCCCGCCTTCTTGCCGACCCAGCCGGCCTCGACATATTGGACGAGCAGCGGCGCGGGACGGAACTTCGGATCGCCGGTGCCGCTCTGCAACACGCGAATGATCTCGAGGCAGGTGTCGAGCCCGATGAAGTCGGCGAGCGTGATCGGGCCCATCGGATGATTGAGGCCGAGCCGGCAACCGGCGTCGATGTCCTGCATCGTCGCAACCCCCTCGCCCAGCGCGAAGATCGCCTCGTTGATCAGCGGCATCAGCACGCGGTTGACGATGAAACCCGGCGCGTCGTTCGCATGGACGATCTCTTTGCCGAGCCCGCGGCCATAGGCCTCGACCGTCTTCAGCGTATCGTCGCTGGTCGCCAGGCCGCGGATCAATTCGATCAGCCCCATCACCGGCACCGGGTTGAAGAAATGCACGCCGATGAAGCGCGCCGGATCGGGCGCCGCCTGCGCGAGGCGGGTGATCGGGATCGAGCTGGTGTTCGATGCGAGGATCGCGGTGCCGGACAGGTGCTGGCCGACGCTGGCAAAGATCGCGCGCTTGATCTCTTCACGCTCGGTCGCGGCCTCGATGACGAGGTCGGCCGGCGCGAAGGCCGCATGATCGGCGACCGGGGTTATGCGGCCGAGCAGCGCGTCGGCGTCGGCCTGGGTCATCTTTTCCTTCGACACCAACCGGCCGAGCGACTTTGCTATGCCGGCTTTGCCGGCCTCGGCGCGCGCGATATCGACGTCGGACAGAAGCACGTCATGGCCCGCGCCCGCCGACACCTGCGCAATGCCCGCGCCCATCTGTCCTGCCCCGATAACGCCGACGATCATCTGCTTGCCCTTTCGCTGGAAACCGTGGCGAAGCCACTACGGCCTGTCGGCCATGCGTCAAGGGGCCGAGCGGAACTCGGTCGCCTCGGCCAGGATCAGCGCGAAGGCGGGGTCGACGTCGTCCCATGTCGCGACGGGCGTCCAGCCGCCCGCGCGGAGCAGCAGGTTCGCATCGCGCGGACCATATTTGTGGCTGTTCTCGCTGTGGATCGTCTCCCCCTTCGCCATCGTATAGCGGCGACCGTCGACCTGGAATTCCAGGTCGCATGCGGCGAGGAGATGCATTTCGATGCGCGCATGCACATCGTTCCAGACCGCGCGATGCAGAAAATTCGCGATCGGGATCGTCCCGCCCAGCTCGCGATTGATGCGTTCGAGCAGGTTGAGGTTGAAGGCCGCGGTCACCCCGGCCGGATCGTCATAGGCGAGTTCGAGCACGCCGATGTCCTTGATCCGGTCGACCCCGATCAGCATCAGCGACCCGTCGCCAAGCGCCGAGCGCCAATTGCGCAGCAGGTCGACCGCGGTGTGCGCGACCATGTTACCGATCGTCGAACCGGGAAAGAAACCGAGCTTCGGCAGTGCGCAGATCTCGCGGGGCAGCGCCACCTTTTGCGTGAAATCGGCCTCGACCGGATAGATGGGCAGGCCCGGAAAGCGCGCCGCGAGCGCATCGGCGCTTTCGCGCAGGAAATCGCCCGAGATATCGACGGGAACATAGGCCGCGGGATCGATCGCCTCCAGCAACAGCGGCGTCTTGGTCGAACTGCCCGATCCCAGTTCGACCACCGCGCGTCCGGCGCCGATCGCGGCGGCCATTTCTCCCGCGTGGCGCCGCAGCAGCAACGTTTCGCTGCGCGTCGGATAATATTCGGGAAGCGTCGTGATATCCTCGAACAGCGCCGAGCCGGTCGCGTCGTAGAACCAGCGCGCGGGAATCGCCTTTTGCTTTTGCGACAGGCCGGCATGGACATCGGCGCGAAAGGCGATGTCGACCCCCTCTTCATCCGCGGAAATCTGCCGAAGTTGACGCACAACGCCCATCGTTACAGATCCTTTGCCAGGCGCACGCCGGTGAATTGCCAGCGCTGGTGGGGGTAGAAGAAATTGCGATAGGACGCGCGCAGATGGCCGCGCGGCGTCGCGCAGCTGCCGCCGCGCAGAACGAACTGCCCATTCATGAACTTGCCATTATATTCGCCGACCGCGCCGGGGGCGACGCGAAAGCCGGGATAGGGGCGATAGGCGCTGCCGGTCCATTCCCACACGCTGCCGAACATTTGTTGCAGCTTTGCGTTGCTGGCGACTATCCTGGGCTGCACCGGCCGCGCGGAATCGAGCTGATGACCGTCTCGCGGATCGAAGGCCGCCGCTGCCGCCTCCCACTCGAATTCGGTCGGGAGGCGGGCGCCGGCCCAGGTCGCGAAGGCATCGGCCTCGAAGAAGCTGATGTGCGTCACGGGCGCCGCCGGGTCGATGTCGCGCCAGCCCGACAGCGTGAAATATTGCCCGTCGCGCCAATAGGCGGGCCCATCGATATCCTCTGCCTTCACCCACGACCAGCCATCGCTGAGCCATAGCGACGAGGTGTGATAGCCACCGTCGGCGATGAATTCGCGCCATTCGCCGTTGGTCACCGGGCGGCTGGCAAGCGCATGCGGCGTCAGAAGCACGGAAAACTGCGGAAGTTCACAGTCAAATGCAAAGGCGTCGCCGTCGTGGCCGATCGGCACCACCCCCTCGGCCCCCTTGATCCACCGCATCGCGCCCGCCCGGGACGCCGATGCAGACGTCGCGGAAATCTGCGCAACTTCACTCGGAATGACGGGTTCGCGCGCCCAGACCGCCGGGCCGATCGGGTTTTGCGCGAAGAGATGCTTGATGTCGGTCAGCAACAATTCCTGATGCTGCTGCTCATGATGAATGCCGAGCTCGATCAGCGACAGCGCGAGCGCCGAAAATGCCGGCAGCGCGCTTTGCACCTCGGCATCGACATGCGCGCGCCAGACGCAAATCTCGTCCAGCGTCGGACGCGTCAGCACCCCGCGGTTCGGGCGCGCGTGGCGCGGCCCTTCGGAGTCATAATAGCTGTTGAACAGATAGGGGTAGCGCTCGTCGAACAGGCGATAGCCGGGCAGATGATCGCGCAGCACGAAGGTTTCGAAAAACCAGGTCGTATGCGCGAGGTGCCATTTCGCCGGCGACGCATCGGGCATCGACTGCGCGGTGGCGTCGGCATCCGACAGGGTGGCGACCAGATCGATCGACAGGCGCCGCGTCGCGGCAAAACTGCGACCCAGCTCCTCCAACGGAACGGCGCGGTGCGAGGTATCGTTGCGGCCAGCCATGATGAGACAATCCCCCGAGGCACGAGTCGGTTTCGCGTCGAATCCGATTATGGTTACAGCGCGCCGGAATGTCTAGAACATTAAGGGAACAAGCTTGTCCGGTTTCGACGCTGTGTCGACCGTCGTTCAGCGCGTGGCGCCGGGTTTCCAAAGCACGTCGCCGCCGGCCGCGACATTGATATGGCGCGTCATCACGAAGAGATGGTCCGACAGGCGGTTGAGATAGTTGAGCGCGAGCGGATTGAGCGCGCCGTCCGCATTGGCCGTCACCGCCGCACGCTCGGCCCGGCGCGTTGTCGCGCGCGCAAGATGAAGCCGGGCCGCCGCCTCGGTACCGCCGGGCAGGATGAAGCTTTTGAGCGGTTCGAGCGCATCGTTCATGCGATCGATCTCGTCCTCCAGCCGCGCGATCTGGCTGGGGACGATGCGCAGCGCCATCTCGTGCGGTCCGAAACCGAACTGGATGTCGGGCGGAGTCGCCAGGTCGGCGCCCAGGTCGAACATCTCGTTCTGGATGCGCCCCAGCATCGCGGCCTCTTCGCTGTCGGCGGCGAGCGCCGCGGCCGCGAGGCCGATCGCACTGTTCGCCTCGTCGACGTCGCCGATCGCCGCCATCAAGGGCGCCGATTTCGCGATGCGCGAGCCATCGGCAAGGCCGGTGGTGCCGTCGTCGCCGGTGCGGGTGTAGATCTTGTTGAGCTTGACCATGGATCGCGAGGGGCGTGCGGGCCGGGCCGGTGCCTCAGCCGCCGCCGGCGGCGGTCATGCCGATGATGATCAGCAGGATGATCGTGATCGCCTGCCACTTCACGCGGGCCATCATCATCTTGTTCTGCATCACCTGATTTTCATGCGCGGTCCCGTCGATCGCCGCGCGGTGACCCTGCGCGAAATAGATGAGCCCGCGTGCAAGCGAGAAGAGGACGAGACCGGCCGCCGCGACGACACCAAGGACGAGCAGAAGTTGCATGCCCCCTATCTAAGGCATTTGCAGCGAATATCCAGTGGGAAGCCGTCCGGCCGCCAGATCGGCGGCGAGCGCGTGCCCGTCGGCGCCCTCGGCGCGCAGCGCGGCGAGCGAGGCGGCGGCGTCGCGCTTCGCCAGCCGCTTGCCGTCGGGACCGCAGACGAGGGCATGGTGACGATAGATCGGAGTCGGCAGACCGAGCAGCGCCTGGAGCAGGCGGTGGACGTCGGTCGACGCGATCAGGTCGGCGCCGCGGATGACGTGCGTGACCCCCATCGCCGCATCGTCGAGCGTGCTCGCGAGATGATAGCTGGCGGGCGCATCCTTGCGCGCCAGCACGACGTCGCCATGCGCCTGCGGGTCGGCAAGGCGTTCGCCGCGTCCCTGCTCTTCCCAATACAGCCCGCCGGCAAGCGCGGTGGCGCGCTCCATGTCGAGGCGCCAGCAATGCGCGGCATCCACCAGGCGGCGCTCACGCTCGGCCGCGGGCAGCGATCGACAGGTGCCCGGATAGACCGCGCCCGAAGGGCCGTGCGGCGCGGCCAGGCTCTGCGCGATGTCGGCGCGGGTGCAGAAGCAGGGATAGACGAGCTCGCGCGCGCGCAGGTCCGCCAGCGCCGCCGCATACTCGCCAAGATGCGCCGACTGGCGCACCGGCGGACCATCGAGAGCAAGACCGAGCCAGTCGAGGTCGGCGAGCGCGGCCGCGACATACTCCTCGCGCGACCGGCTGCCGTCGATGTCGTCGATGCGGATGCGGAAGCGCCCGTCAGCCGCCCGCGCGGCAGTATGCGCCAGCACCGCGCTATAGGCATGACCAAGGTGAAGCTCGCCCGTCGGGCTAGGCGCGAAGCGGGTCAGCATGGGTGCAATCGCAAATCCATATGCTGTGCCGTCCCTTTTCGAATCATTCCATATATTGCGACACATGCCCCCTTGACGTCAGATTCTGATGCGTCATGTAATGACGCTGTCACGCAGGGAAGGCAGTGGCGCGCCATCCCGCGCAGCATAGGGGGCAGCGTTACCAAGCCATGTTCCATCCCGATCTTGCCCGGCATCCCGATTCCTGTCCGGCTCTCGTACTCAATGCAGACTATACGCCGCTGAGCTATTATCCATTGAGCCTGTGGCCGTGGCAAACGGCGGTCAAGGCGGTTTTCCTCGACCGGGTGACGATCGTCGAGAATTACGAGCGCGAAATCCATTCGCCGACGCGGACGATGCAGATCCCCAGCGTGATCGCGCTGCGTCAATATGTGAAGCCGTCCGAGCATCCGGCCTTTACCCGCTTCAACCTGTTCCTGCGCGACCGTTTCGCCTGCCAATATTGCGGGTCGGGGAAGGACCTGACCTTCGATCATGTCGTGCCGCGCCGGCTGGGCGGGCGCACGACGTGGGAAAATGTCGCGACCGCCTGTGCGCCGTGCAACCTGAAAAAGGGCGGGCGCACGCCGCAACAGGCGCATATGCCGATCTATCGCCAGCCCTGGCGCCCGACGAGCTGGCAGCTGCAGGACAATGGCCGCGCCTTTCCGCCCAATTATCTGCATGAAAGCTGGATCGATTGGCTGTACTGGGATGTGGAGCTGGAGGGCTGATCCTTCGGCCCCGCTGCAGGAGAAGATCATGCTTCGCTTCGCCGCCGCCCTTGCCCTGGGCCTGTCGCTTGCCGCCTGCGCCTCGACCCCCGGCACCACCGAACAGACGATCGCCGTGACCGGCAGCATCGCCTATCGCGAGCGCATCGCCCTGCCCCCCACCGCAAAGGTCGAGGTGCGGCTGGACGACGTCAGCCTGGCCGACGCGCCATCGCGGACGCTGGCAAGCCAGAGCTTCGATGCCGCCGGGAAGCAGGTCCCGATCGCCTTCGCCCTGACCGTCGACCGCAGCGACCTGGACCCGCGTCACAGCTATGCCGTCGCGGCGCGGATCACCGACGCCGACGGCAAGCTGATGTTCATCACCGACACCCGCAACAGCGTGACTTTCGATGGCCGGTCGGCGATCGACCTTGGAATACTCAACCTGGTGAAAACACGCTGAGTTCCAATCTGCGCCATATCGGCGAGATAGAGGGAAACAGGCTGGATCGCCGTGCGCCCGCCCCCTATTCGGGTGGCTCGCCGTCGCGTGGGGACGCGATGAAGCGATTATAGGGGGGTGGAACATATGGCCTATCAAGGCGGAATCGGCGGTACCTTCAAGAATCTCTGGTCGCCCGACCTGACGACACGCGCGGGGGCGATGAGCGGAATGCAGACCGCCTCCACGGTGCTTTTCCTGATCGGCGGGCTGCGGACCGTGTTGTTGCTCGTCGCGCTTGGGCCGACGCTGATCGTGCAGGCGATCCTAGATGGCAACGTCATCGTCATCATCACCGTGGCAATCATCGCCAACATGCTGCTCGCCGCCTTTCTGCTACGGCGCGGTCGCGGCGCGATCCCAGCGATCATCGCGACGATCCTCTATTTCTTCGACCTGCTGCTGAGCGGCAGCATATTCTCGTGGGTCATCGGCGCGCTGTTGCTCGCGGCGATGATCGGCGGCGTGCGCGGCGCCCTCGCGCTGCGACGCGGCACCGGCTTTTCGGACGACACCTACGAAACCTTCGCCTGACGATTCTGGCGCCCGACGATTCCGGATCGGACGGGCGGGCGGGCGGGCGGGCGGGCGGCGTAATAGTGTTACGCCGATCGAGCAGTTCGGAAGCGATACCGGCAAGCCCGGCCGGGCAATGGCGAACGGATCGAACAGGCGCATAGCTATGCGCGGCTTGACGCTGCGCCTTCGCAGGTGCAGCAACCTCGCTCATGGGACCACCGATCCAGATCAGCCAGAACCCCGACATCCGCTATCTGGGACGGATCCTCGGCGACGTCATCCGCGCCTATGGCGGCGAGAAGCTGTTCCGGCAGACCGAATATATCCGCTCGTCGAGCGTCGACCGGCATCGCGGCATCGCGGGGGCCGAGGCGATCGATCCGGGGCTGGACGCGCTGAGCCTTGACGACACGGTCGCCTTCGTTCGCGGCTTCATGCTCTTTTCGATGCTGGCGAACCTGGCCGAGGACCGGCAGGGCATCGCCGCCGAGCCCGAGGCGACCGTCGCGGCAGCACTGGAAAAGCTGCGCGCCGACGGGATCGACAGCGACGCGGTCGCCGCATTGCTGGACGCCACGCTCGTCGCGCCGGTACTGACCGCGCATCCGACCGAGGTCCGCCGCAAGTCGGTGCTGGACCACAAGAACCGCATCGCCGACCTGATGCGGCTGCGCGACGCCGGACAGGATGAGACGCCCGAGGGCGACGTCGTCGAGGACGCGATACGACGGCAGATCGTGCTGTTGTGGCAGACGCGGCCGCTGCGCATGGAAAAGCTGTTCGTCGCCGACGAGATCGACAATGCGCTGACCTATTTGCGCGACGTCTTCCTGCCGGTGCTGCCCAAACTCTATTCGCGCTGGGAGGCCGAACTCGGCCAGCGCCCCGCGAGCTTTCTGCGCGTCGGTAGCTGGATCGGCGGCGACCGCGACGGCAATCCCTTCGTCACCGCCGAAACGCTGCAGATGGCGACCGGCCGCAATGCCGCGGCGGTGCTGGGCCATTATGCCGACGCGGTGCACGCCCTGGGCGCCGAGCTGTCGGTTTCGTCGGGCCTGGCGCCCGTACCCACCGCCGTTGAGGCGCTGGCCGAAGCGAGCGGCGACAATGCGCCGAGCCGCCGCGACGAACCCTATCGCCGGGCATTGTCGGGCATCTATGCCCGCGTCTGCGCGACCTATGGCGCGATCGTCGGCAAGGCGCCGCCGCGCCCGTCGACGCTGAAGGGCGAAGCCTATCGGACGCCCGCCGATTTCCGGCATGACCTGTTGATCATCGCGAACGGCCTGTCGGCGAGCGGCGAGGGCCAGTTCGGCGGGATCGGCGCGCTGGGACGCTTGATCCGCGCCGTCGAGGTTTTCGGCTTTCACCTCGCGACGCTCGATATGCGGCAGAACAGCGCCGTGCACGAGCGGGTGCTGGCCGAACTGCTGAAGATATCGGGCGTCGAGGCCGACTATCTGGCGCTGAACGAGGAGGCGCGCATCGCGCTGCTTCGCGGCGAGCTGGCGGTCAACCGGCCGCTCGCCGCGCCGTGGCACGAATGGAGCGAGGAAACCGCCGGCGAACTCGCGATCGTCCACGCCGCGGCAGCGATCCGCGGACGGCTGGGCCACCAGGCGATCGTCCAATGGATCATCAGCAAGGCCGAAAGCCTGTCCGACCTGCTGGAAGTTCACGTCCTGGCGCGCGAGGCGGGGCTGTGGTCGGCCGAGGGGCAGGACACGCTGATGGTCGTGCCGCTGTTCGAAACCATCGCCGACCTGGACGACGCGCCCGCGATCATGGCGCGATATTTTGCGCTGCCCGAAATCGCGCCGCATATCGCGGCCCGCGGGCACCAGGAAGTGATGATCGGCTATTCGGATTCGAACAAGGACGGCGGCTATCTGACGTCGACCTGGGGCCTGCACCAGGCGTCCGATGCGCTGACGCCCGTTTTCGACGCCGCCGATACGTCGATGCAGCTGTTCCACGGCCGCGGCGGCGCGGTCGGACGCGGCGGCGGCAGCGCCTTCGCGGCGATCCGCGCGCAGCCGGCGGGCACGGTGCAGGGGCGCATCCGCATCACCGAACAGGGCGAGGTCATCGCGGCGAAATATGGCACCGCCGAAAGCGCCGCGACGAACCTGGAGGCGATGGTCTCGGCGAGCCTGCTCGCCAGCCTGGAGCCCGAGGGGCTGGGCGACGCGAATTGCGGCCGCTTTACCGCGGCGATGGACGCGCTGTCGAACGGCGCCTTCGCGGCGTATCGTGGGCTGGTTTACGAAACCCCCGCGTTCAAGGACTTCTTCCGTGCGATGACGCCGATCGCCGAGATCGCAGGCCTGAAAATCGGGTCGCGCCCGTCGAGCCGTACCAAGAGCACGGCGATCGAGGATCTGCGCGCCATTCCCTGGGTGTTCAGCTGGGCGCAAGCGCGTACGATGCTGCCGGGCTGGTACGGCACTGGCGAGGCCTTCGTAGCGTTCGAGGACAAGGCTCTGCTCGCCGACATGGCCGAAAGCTGGCCCTTTTTCGGGGCGCTGCTCGGCAATATGGAGATGGTGCTCGCGAAATCGGACATGGGCATCGCGGCGCGCTACGCCGAGCTGGCCGAGCATGTCGACGGCCATGCGGCGATCTTCGCCCGCATACGCGACGGCTGGAACCGCGCGCATGACGGGCTGCTGACCATCACCGGCCAGTCGCGACTGCTGGAAAAGAACCCGGCGCTGGAGGCGTCGATCCGGCTGCGCCTGCCCTATATCGAGCCGCTGAACCTGTTGCAGATCGAACTGATGAAGCGTCACCGCGCGGGCGAGACCGATCCGCGCATCGCCGAAGGCATCCAACTGACGATCAACGCGATCGCGACCGCGCTGAGGAACAGCGGCTAGTGTTGCGAGCCCCGGCCTGCGCCGGGGTCCGCGCCCGATCAGCTCTTCGTGATCGTCACCTTGCCCTTGGCGTTCGCGCCGTCGGGGCCGAAGTCGATCTTGAAATCGTCGCCATCCTTGGTCTTGCCTGCCAGCGTTTCGCCGGTGCGCGCGACCTCGACGCCCTTTTTCGCAAATTCGCCAGCCATCCAGTCGGCCGCCTTCGTCGGCGCAGCGGGCGAGGTGAAGCCGAGTTCGACCACCGCCTTGTCGCCGCTGCCGCCATTGTCGCGCGCGTCGACATTGACCGTCGTGACATGGCTGCCCGGATAAAGCTTCACGCCGTCGATATCGAAATCACCCTCCATGTCGAAGTCGACGAAGTCGGGAATCTTCATGTCGATGCCGACGCCATCGCCGCCGATCTTGATCCGGCCGGTGCCGTCCTTGTTCGACGTGATCTGCACGCCGCCCTTGCCGTCGCCGGCGTTGATCGAGATTTCGGGCGTATCCTTCTTCTCGCTCTGCCCACAGGCGGCGAGGAGCATCATCGGGGGGATCAGATAGGCGAAACGCATGGCACATCTCCTTGGTGCATTAGTTGGATAATACACCTTGGCGGCGTGCGAGTCAATTTCCCCGCATCGTCATCCCGGATCAGCGCCGGGGCGACGAGGCGGGAAGGATCGGCGCTCAGGCGTCGATGCTGGTCTTCAGGTCGCCGTAAACGAGACCGCCATCGACCGCGATCGTGTCGCCGACGACATAGTCGCCCGCCTTCGACGCCAGGAAAATGGCGGCGCCCGCCATATCTTCCGGCACGCCGATGCGCTTCGTCGGGATGCTCTTTGCAACGGCCTCGCCATGGTCGCGCGCCGCCTTGTTCATGTCCGACTGGAACGCGCCCGGCGCGATCGCGGTGACAATGATATTATCCTCCACCAGCCGCGCCGCGAGGCGCTTGGTCAGATAGAGGATCGCCGCCTTCGATGCATGATAGCTGTAGGTTTCCCACGGATTCAGGCGCAGGCCGTCGATCGACCCGATGTTGATGACCTTTGCCGGACGTTCGGGCGTACCCGCCGCCTTCATCAGCCCGTGCAGCGCCTGCGTCAGGAAAAAGGGCGACTTGACGTTAATGTCCATCACCTTGTCCCAGCCGGCCTCGGGGAACCCCTCGAAAGGTTCGCCCCATGCCGCGCCTGCATTGTTGACGAGGATGTCGAGCCGCTCTTCGCGCGCTTCCAATTCCTTCGCGAGCGCGCGGCACCCTTCGACGGTCGAAAGGTCGACGGGAAGGCCGATGACCTTGCCGGGGTAGCGCGTTTCGAAATCGGCAACCGCTTCCTCGATCTGCGCGGTCTTGCGCGCGGAGATATAGACGCGCTCGACGCCCGCAGCGAGATAGCCCTCGACGATCATCTTGCCGATGCCACGCGACCCGCCGGTGACGAGCGCGATGCGGCCGTTGAGGCCGAACATGTCCTGGAGATTCATTGCTTCATCCTTCTAGCTCCCTCCCTTTACGAGAGGGTTGGGGCGGGGCCTGTGGGCATCAACCCTCCCCGCTGCGATAACGAGCAAGCTCGCGAGTCTCGCTACCCCTCCCGCACGCGGGAGGGGTGAAATCAGTAACCGTTCATCCGGGCGACCTGGTCGATGTGATAATGCACGTCGCCCATAAATTCGGCGAGCGCGCGGTCGCGCTTCATATAGAGGCCGATGTCATATTCGTCGGTCATGCCGATGCCGCCATGCATCTGGACACCTTCGCGCACCGCAAGATTCGCGGCGCGGCCGGCCTTCGCCTTGGCGACCGAGACCATCAACCGCGCGCCGTCGCTGCCCTGGTCGAGCAGCTCCTGCGCCTTCATCACGGTCGCGCGCGCGACCTCCATCTCGCCATAGAGATGCGCGGCGCGATGCTGGAGCGCCTGGAACTCGCCGATCAGCTTGCCGAACTGCTTGCGTTCCTTGAGGTAGGTGACGGTCATGTCCATCGCGCCCTGGCCGACGCCGACCATCTCGGCCGCGGCGCCGGTACGCGTCGCCGCGAGAAGCGCGTCGAGGACGTCGCCGCCCGCATCGACCTCTCCGATCACTGCGTCGGCATCGACTTCGACACCGTCGAGCGTGACATGGCTGGCGAGGCTGGAATCGACCAGACGGCGCGGATCGGCGGTCAGGCCCTTTGCATCCTTCGGCACCGCGAACAGCGTAATGCCGCCGTCGGTCCTGGCCGCGACGATGCTCATGTCGGCGACATGGCCGTGGAGCACGAAGCTTTTCTTGCCGTCGAGGCGGAAGCCGTTCCCGGCGCGCGTCGCGGTGGTGGCGATCCGGTCGGGGCGGTGCTTCGCCCCCTCGTCGATCGCGAGCGCGACGATGGCCTCGCCACCTGCGATCGCAGGCAGCCAGCGCGCGGCCTGCGTACCGCCTGCCTTGGCAAGCGCCGCGACCGCGCCGACGCTGGTCGACAGAAAGGGCGACGGCGTCAGGTTGCGGCCGATCTCCTCGAGCACGATGCCCGCCTCGATATGCCCCATGCCGAGCCCGCCATGCTCCTCGGGCACCAGCATGCCTGGCAGACCCATCTCGACGAACTGCGCCCAGAGGTCGCGCGAAAAGCCGGTTGCGTCGGCCTGATCGCGCAGCTTGCGCAGATGCGCCACCGGCGCCTGTTCGGCCACGAAGGGAGCGACGCTGTCCTTGAGCATCGCCTGGTCGTCATTGTGATACAGCGGCATGGATCAGGCTCCCGGCAGGTCGAGGATACGCTTGGCGATGACGTTGAGCATGACTTCGCTCGTCCCGCCTTCGATCGAATTGGCCTTGGTGCGAAGCCAACCGCGCGGCCGGGCGCCGCCCTTGGTTTCCGGGCTGTCCCATTCGAGCGCGTCGCTGCCGCCGCCCGACATGACGAGTTCGTGCCGGCGCTTGTTGAGTTCGGTGCCGACATATTTCATCATGTTCGACGAGGCCGGATGCGCGCGGCCGGTCTTCCACATGTCCATGAAGCGTTCGCCCATCGCACGATAGGCAAAGACGTCGACGTCGAACGCCGCCATTTCGGCGCGCAGGATCGGATCGTCGAGCTCGCCATGATCGTTGCGTCCCAGCGACTTCGCGAACAGCGCGCCGATGCTGACCATGTCGCCGCCCGCGCCGCCGCCCGAGATCATCTCGCGTTCGTGGCCGAGCAGATATTTGGCGACGTCCCAGCCCCGGTTTAGTTCGCCGACGAACTGCGTCTTCGGCACCTCGACATCATCGAAGAAGGTCTCGCAGAAGGGCGAGTTGCCGGAAATCAGCAGGATCGGCTTGGTGGTGACGCCCTTGCTCTCCATGTCGAAGAGCATGAAGGTGATGCCCTGATATTTGTTCGCCTTGTCGGTACGGACGAGGCAGAAGATCCAGTCGGCCTTGTCGGCATAGCTCGTCCAGATCTTCGATCCGTTGACGACCCAATGATCGCCCTTGTCCTCGCCGAAGGTCTGGAGCGAGACGAGGTCGCTGCCCGAACCCGGTTCGGAATAGCCCTGGCACCAGCGGATTTCGCCGCGGGCGATCTGGTTCAGATAATGAACCTTCTGCTCTTCGGTGCCGAATTGCAGCAGCGCGGGGCCGAGCATCCAGATGCCGAAGCTGTCGAGCGGCGAGCGCGCATTGATGCGCTTCATTTCCTGTTTCAGGACCTTGGTCTGCTCGGCCGTCAGGCCGGCGCCGCCATAGGCCTTGGGCCAGTCGGGAACGGTATAGCCCTTTGCCACGCAGGCTTCGAGCCATTGCTTCTGGGCTTCGTTCTTGAACACCCATTTGCGGCCGCCCCAGCAGACGTCATCCTCGTCTCGGATCGGTTCGCGCATTTCGGGGGGACAATTGGCTTCCAGCCACGCGCGCACTTCGGCGCGGAAGGCGTCCAGATCGCTCATCTTAAGGCTCCTCTTCTTCCCCAGAACCTAAGGCCGGACGGCTAGTTTACGCAAGCGTCAACTTGGCGGCCGAAACCGACGCTACGGCGCCGTAACGGAAGGTCGCAGGCCGTTGACGGGGCCTACTTCGCGCCTAAGCTGGGTCGCAAAATAAAACGGGAGCAGAGGATATGCGATTCGCAGGCAAGGTCGCCGTGGTCACCGGCGCAGCATCGGGTATCGGCAAGGCAGCGGTGCTGAAACTCGCGGCCGAGGGCGCACATGTCTTTGCCGCCGACATCGACGAAGCAGGCGGGCGGGCGCTGGCCGCGGAATCGAACGGCAAGATCGATTTCGTCCGCTGCGACGTCACGCGGCCCGCCGATATCGAGGCGCTGATGAACGAAGCCGCGGCGAAGGCCGGCGGGATCGACATCGTCTTCAACAATGCCGCCGCGGGCGGCGACCGCGCCCCGATCGACGAGATCAGCCCCGAAGGCTGGGACCGCACGATGGACCTCGTCCTGAAATCGGTCGCGATGGGCATCCGCTATGCCGTGCCGCACATGAAGGGACGCAAGGGCGCGTCGATCGTCAACACGGCGAGCGTCGCCGCGCTGGGCGCCGGCTATTCGCCGATCGCCTATGCCGTCGCAAAGGCCGGCGTGCTCCACCTGTCCAAGGTCGCGGCGACCGACCTGGCACAATATGGCATACGCGTGAACGCCATCTGCCCCGGCTTCATCAATACCAACATCTTCACCGCCTCGCTCGACGTGCCCGACGAGATGAAGGGTCAGGCCAATGCCGTGATCGCGCAGATGAGCGCGCAGGCGCAGCCCGTCGCACGCGGCGGCATGCCCGAGGATATCGCCAACGCCGTCGCCTATCTGGCGAGCGAGGAATCGTCGTTCATGACGGGTACGCACCTGCTGGTCGACGGCGGGCTGACGATCGGCCAGCGGCACGCGTGGGACAAGGAAACGCCGGGCATGTTCGATGCCCTGACAGCTATGGAGGAAGCGGCGAAGGCCGGAGCCGCCGCGTGACCGCGACAGCCGCGCAACCGGAGGCGCGGCTTCCGCTGCGCCTCAAGATGTTCCATGGCCTCGGCAGCGTCGCCTATGGCGTCAAGGACAACGGCTTTTCGACCTTTCTGCTGATTTTCTACAGCCAGGTCGTCGGACTGGACGCCAGCCTGGTTTCGCTGGCGCTGATGTTCGCGCTGCTCGCCGACGCCTTCGTCGATCCGCTGATCGGCTATTTCTCCGACCGCACCTATACGCGTTGGGGCCGCCGCCATCCGTGGCTGTATCTGGCGCCGATCCCGCTCGGCCTCGCCTGGATGCTGCTGTGGTCGCCGCCAGAGGATCACACCCACATCTTTGCCTATCTGGTCGTCGTCGCGGTGCTGGTGCGCACGCTCGTTTCATGCTGCGAAGTGCCGTCGCAATCGCTCGTCGCCGAACTGACGAGCGATTATGACGAGCGCACCGCGCTGACGCGCTTTCGCTTTCTCTTCGCCTGGGGCGGGGGCCTGCTCGTTTTCTTCCTCGCCAACACCGTCTTCCTGCGTCCCGATGCGACGCATGAGTTCGGTCAGCTCAATCCATCGGGCTATTGGCTTTACGGACTGTGCGGCGCGATCATCATGGCGGCGACGGTGCTTGTCTCGGCGCTGGGTCAGCATCACCGTATCGCCCATCTGCCGGCGACCAAGCCGGCTCCGGGTTCGCCGAAACGTCTTTTTGCGGAGATATGGGAATCGCTCCGCCACCCTGCGGCGCTGATCCTGCTCGGCGCGTCGCTGATCGCGATTTCGAGCACGCAGATGACCTTCACCATTTCGAACTTCCTCTATCTTTATGTCTGGCGTTTCTCCGAAGGCGCCTTCGCCGCGCTGCCCTGGCTGCTGATGGTCAGCGTGATCGGATCGTTCGTGCTGGTGCAGCCGCTGCACCGCCGCTTCGGCAAGAAGAAGACCGCCGTGGTGTGCGGCATGATCAGCACCTTCTTCTGGGTCGTGCCCTTCGCCTTGTTCCTGTCAGGCCATTGGCCGGCCACCGGTTCGGCCTTTTCCAGCAATCTGCTGATGGCCTTCATCCTGGTATCGAACGTCAATGCGGTGATGGTGATGATCTCGGGCCAGTCGATGCTGGCGGACGTCGTCGAAGCCTCGCAGATCGAGACGGGTCGCCGCACCGAGGGGGTCTTCGCCGCCGGCTGGATGTTCGTTCAGAAATGCGCGACGGCGTTGGGCATCGGCCTGACCGGCCTGCTGATCAGCCTGTCGGGCCTGCCATCAAAGGCCATCCCGGGCCATGTCGAGCCCCAGGTGATCGACCGGCTGGTCATCAGCTACAGCATTATCGTCGTGATCGCGACGATCGCCTCGACCTGGACCTTCTCGCGCTTTCCGATCAACCGCGCCGACCATGAGGCGCGCATCGCCGCGCTCGCGGCGTCCGAAGCAACGGGCCTCCAATGACCGTCCAGACCCTGCCCGGCGCGCTGCCCACCCGGATCAAGCTGGCACACGGCCTCGGCTCGGTCACGCTTGGAATCAAGGAGGCGGGGCTCACCACCTTCTTCATGATCTATTACAACCAGGTGCTCGGCTTCGATCCGCGCACCGTGTCGCTGGTCCTGATCGGCGCGATGGTGATCGACGCGATGGTCGATCCGATGATCGGCCGGTTGTCGGACGCGACGCGGACGCGGATCGGACGGCGGCTCCCATGGCTCTATGGCGCCGCAGTGCCGATGGCGATCGCCTGGGCGCTGCTCTGGGTATCACCCGACATAGCCACCCACTCGACGCTGGGCCTGGTGATCAACGTCGTCGCGGTGCGCATCCTTGTTTCGGCATGCGAAATCCCGTCGATCTCGCTCGTCGCCGAGCTGACGCGCGATTATGACGAGCGCACGACGCTGATGCGCTTTCGCTTTCTGTTCGGCTGGCTCGGCGGGCTCGCCGCGACTGCGCTGGCCTATGGCTATTTCCTGAAGTCGGACGATCCGACGAAAAGCGGCCTGCTCGATCCGTCGGGCTATTCGGCGTTCGGCCTGTTCGGCGCGACGCTGATCCTCGTCTCGACGCTGGGTTCGGCGATCGGACAGCATCGGCGGATTTTGTCGCTGCCCCCGGCGGCGCAGGCCACGCACGGCAAATCGATGCTGGCCGAGATCGCGCTCGCCTTTCGCAACCCGGCCTTCGTCGCGCTGGCAAGCGGGGCGCTGTTCATCATCACCGCCTATGCGACGACGATCTCGGCGACCAATTATGTGATGCTGTATGTATGGCGGCTGACCGACGCGCAGCTTTCCTGGTATCCGCTGGGCCTGGCGGTCGCGGTGTTCGGTGCCTTTCTGGTCGTCGGGCGCGCGCATCGCCGTTTCGGCAAGCGCGACACGGCGATCGTTGCCGTGCTGTTCAGCGGCGCGGTCGCCTTTCTGCCTTATGCGGCGCGCAACCTCGGCTGGTGGCCCGAGCTGGGCGGCTGGACGTCGATGATATTGCTACTCTCGCTGCAGACCGTCTCGCTGTTCGGACTGATCGTCGCCAACATCTCCGCCGCGTCGATGGTGGCGGAGATCGTCGAGGCGCATGAGGTCGAACATGGCACGCGTATCGAGGGTGTCTTTTTCGCCGGCTATCTGATGGTCCAGAAGTTCGGACAGGCGCTCGGTATCTTTCTGGTCGGCCAGCTCGTCGCCTATGTCGGCCTGGGCGATCGGATCCGGCCCGAGGATTGGCCGGCGAGCACCGCGACCACGATGGCCTGGATTTTCGCCGGACTGATGGTCCTGATTGCCCTCGCCGCGGCCACGGGCCTGCGCCGCTATGCCATCGATCGGGCCAGCCATGAGGCACGGCTCGCCGCCCTCGCCTCGACCGCGCAAGCCGCCGCCGATAGCGAAGCGGGAGTGCCGTAACGGAAGATTGCGCATCCGGCCGCGCGGGAGCAATTTTATGGGCGGCGGGACTTGGCAAGGCCGGCGAATCGGTCCAAGGGTTTACGTAAACGTAAAGGGAAGGATGCGCAGATGGACTTCGATCTTACCGACCGGCAGAAGCATTGGCAGGGCCGGGTTCGCGAATTCATCGAGCGCAAGGTTCGCCCGGCGGTCCCCACTTATAAGGAACAGGATGCGGCGGGCGATCGCTGGAAAGTCATCCAGATCGTCGACGACCTGAAGGCCGAGGCAAAGGCCGCGGGCATCTGGAACCTGTTCATGCCGCCCAAGTCGGCCGCGCATCATCATGTCGAAGAGACGTTCGAGTTCGATGGGCCGGGCCTGACCAATCTGGAATATGCGCTGTGCGCGGAAGAGATGGGCCGCGTCGGCTTTGCCAGCGAGGTTTTCAACTGTTCAGCGCCCGACACCGGCAACATGGAAGTGTTCCACCGCTATGGCACGCGCGCGCAGAAGGAAAAATATCTCGGCCCGCTTATGAACGGCGAGATCCGGTCGGCCTTCCTGATGACCGAACCCGCGGTCGCATCGTCCGACGCGACGAATATCGAGACGCGGATCGAACGCGACGGCGACGATTATGTCATCAACGGCCGCAAATGGTGGTCATCGGGACTGGGCGATCCGCGCTGCAAGGTGCTGATCGTGATGGGCAAGACCGATTTCGGCGCCAAGCGTCACCAGCAGCAATCGATGCTGGTCGTTCCCGCCGACGCGCCGGGGGTCAACATCCTGCGCCACCTGCCCGTCTTCGGGTATGACGACGCGCCGCACGGCCATATGGAGGTCGAGCTGAAGGACGTCCGCGTCAACGCCGAGGAAGCGATGCTGCTGGGCGAGGGTCGCGGGTTCGAAATCGCGCAGGGCCGCCTTGGCCCGGGCCGTATCCACCACTGCATGCGCACGATCGGCGTCGCCGAGGAAGCGCTGGAGCGCATGTGCAAGCGGCTGCAATCGCGCGTCGCATTCGGCAAGACGATCGCCGAGCACAGCGTCTGGGAACAGCGGATCGCCCGCGCCCGCATCGATATCGAGATGACGCGCCTGCTGTGCCTGAAGGCGGCCGACATGATGGACAAGGTCGGCAACAAGTCGGCCGCAGCCGAAATCGCGATGATCAAGGTTCAGGCACCGAACATGGCGCTGCAGATCATCGACGACGCGATCCAGGCGCACGGTGGCGGCGGCGTCAGCGACGATTACGGTCTGGCCAAGATGTATGCGGGCCAGCGCACCCTGCGCCTGGCCGACGGCCCGGACGAGGTTCATGCGCGCGCCATCTCGCGCATCGAGCTCGCCAAGCATTCGGCGGCTGCCACCGACCCCGGCTTTTCGTCGGGCGACGTCGGCGTTTCGCGCTAAACCTGATAGCTGGAGAGAGAAGTTGACCAAAGCCGCGATCCTGATCGAACCCGGCAAGCCGCTCGTCATCGAAGATGTGATCGTCGACAAGCCCGGCCCGCACGAAGTACGGATTCGCACCGTTGCCTGCGGACTCTGCCATTCGGACCTGCATTTCATCGACGGCGCCTATCCGCACCCATTGCCCGCGATTCCGGGCCATGAGGCGGCCGGCATCGTCGAGGCGGTCGGCAGCGAAGTGCGCACGGTGAAGCCCGGCGACGCGGTCGTCACCTGCCTGTCCGCCTTTTGCGGTCACTGCGAGTTCTGCGTGTCCGGCCGCATGTCGCTGTGCCTCGGCGGCGAAACGCGGCGCGTGCCTGGATCGGCGCCGCGCATCACGCGCCCCGACGGCTCGCCGGTCAACCAGATGCTGAACCTCAGCGCCTTTTCCGAGGTGATGCTGGTTCACGAACATGCCTGTGTCGCGATCAACCCCGACATGCCGCTCGACCGCGCCGCGGTGATCGGCTGCGCAGTGACGACGGGCGCGGGCACCATCTTCAACGCGTGCAAGGTGACGCCGGGTGAAACCGTCGCGGTCGTCGGCTGCGGCGGCGTCGGCCTGGCGACGATCAATGCGGCGAAGATTGCGGGCGCGGGGCGCATCATCGCCGCCGACCCGGTCCCCGAAAAGCGCGCGCTCGCGAAGAAGCTGGGCGCGACCGACGTCGTCGACGCGCTCGCCGACGATGCCGCGAAGCAGATCGTCGAACTGACGAAGGGCGGCGTCGACCATGCGATCGAGGCGGTGGGGCGTCCAGCCTCGGCCAGCCTGGCGGTCGCCTCGCTCCGCCGCGGCGGTACCGCGACGATCCTCGGCATGATGCCGCTCTCCGAAAAAGTTGGCCTCACCGCGATGGACCTGCTGTCGGGCAAGAAGCTGCAGGGTGCGATCATGGGCGGCAACCGCTTCCCCGTCGACATTCCGCGCCTGGTCGATTTCTACCTCCGCGGCCTGCTCGACCTCGACAGCATCGTCGCCGAGACGATCCCGCTCGAGCAAATCAACGATGGATTCGACAAGATGAAGAAGGGCGACGCCGCACGGTCGGTGATCGTATTCAACCAATGACCGAAGCAATCGATGCGCAGAAGGCGTTCAGCGGAACGGTAGCACCGGAGGGTGCGGATGTTCTCGACGAGGTAAAGCTGACGGCTTGGATGGAGGCCAATGTCGAAGGCTTCCAGGGTCCGCTGACGCAGGGCAAGTTCGCCGGTGGCCAGTCGAACCCGACGTACAAGATCTCGGCGCCATCGGGCAATTATGTGCTGCGCCGCAAGCCCTTCGGCCCGCTGCTGCCCTCCGCCCACGCGGTCGACCGCGAGTATAAGGTGCAGGCTGGCCTGTATAAGTCGGGTTTCCCGGTGGCGCGCCAATATGGCCTCTGCACCGAAGACGATGTGGTCGGCAGCTGGTTCTATGTCATGGGCATGGTCGACGGCCGCACCATCTGGGACGGGTCGATGCCCGGCGCGACGCCCGAGGAGCGGCGCGCGACCTATTTCGCGATGATCGACACGCTGGCCGCGCTGCACGCGGTCGATGTCGAGGCGGCGGGCCTGAGCGACTTCGGCAAGCCCGGCAATTATTTCGGCCGCCAGGTCGATCGCTGGACGAAGCAGTATAGGCTGTCCGAGACCGAGACGATGGACGAGATGGAGCGGCTGATCGAATGGCTGCCCGCCACCTTGCCCGATCAGACGCGCACCAGCGTCGTCCATGGCGATTATCGCATCGACAACATGATCTTTGCCAAGGATCGCGCCGAAGTGCTCGCAGTGCTCGACTGGGAGCTGTCGACGCTGGGCGATCCGCTGGCCGATTTCACCTATGTCGCGATGGCCTGGGTGACCGAGAATGGCGGCCGTTCGGGGGTGATGGACCTCGACCGCGCGGCGCTCGGCATTCCCGAGCTCGACGAGGTGGTCGAGCGTTATTGCCAGGCCACCGGCCGCGATGGCGTGCCCGATATGAACTGGTATTTCGCCTACAACTTCTTCCGCCTCGCGGGGATCATGCAGGGGATCAAGAAGCGCGTCATCGACGGCACCGCGTCCTCCGCCCATGCCAAGGCCATGTCCGAACGCGTCCTGCCGCTCGCCGAAAAGGCATGGGACTTCGCCAAGAAAGCCGGCGCATGAGCCTGTTCGACATGGGCGGCCAGGTCGCGCTGATCACCGGATCGTCGCGCGGCATCGGCAAGGCGACGGCCGAGGCGATGGCCGAACAGGGTGCGAAGGTCGTGATTTCCAGCCGCAAGCAGGACGTCTGCGACGCCACCGCGGCAGCGATCAACGCGAAGCATGGCGACGGTACCGCGATCGCGGTGGCGGCGAACATCTCGTCGAAAGACGATCTCCAGCATCTGGTCGACGAGACGCGCCGCGCATTCGGCAAGATCACCGCGCTCGTCTGCAACGCCGCGTCGAACCCCTATTATGGTCCCGGCCTCGGCATCACCGACGATCAGTTTCGTAAGATTATGGATAATAATATATTGTCCAACCACTGGTTGATCACGATGGTCGCGCCCGAGATGCTGGAGCGCGGCGAAGGGTCGATCACGATCATCAGCTCGATCGGCGGACTCAAGGGATCGCCGATCATCGGCGCCTATGGCATTTCCAAAGCCGCCGACATGCAGGTCGCGCGCAATTTCTCGGTCGAGTTCGGGTCGAAAGGCGTGCGCGTCAACTGCATCGCGCCGGGCCTGATCCGCACCGACATGGCGCGCGCGCTTTGGGAAAATGAAGAGAATCTGCGCCGCTCGACCGCCGCGTCGACGCTCAAGCGCATCGGCGAGCCGCACGAGATCGCAGGCGCCGCAGTCTTTCTCGCCAGCAAGGCGGGGGCATTCACCACCGGCCAGACCATCGTCTGCGATGGCGGCGCCACGATTTCGGGAGGCGCATGATGGGCGCATTGGACGGCAAGATCGCAATCATTACCGGCGCGGGCAGCGGCATCGGCCGCGCGAGCGCGCTGCGCTTCGCCGCCGAGGGCGCGAAGCTGGTGCTGGGCGACAAGACCGCCGCGGTTCATGACACCGCGCAGGCGGTGAAGGACGCCGGCGGAGAGGCCGTCGCGCTGGAGATCGACGCGGGCGTCGAGGCCGACGTAGCGAAGCTCGTCGCAACCGCGCAGGAAACCTATGGCGGGCTGGACGTCGCCTTTGCCAACGCCGGGATCATCGGCGACATGGGCGGCATCTTCGACTTCGACCCCGCCGCCTGGGCCGAAACGCTGCGCGTCAACCTGATCGGCCCCGCGCTGATGGTGAAGCATGCGGGCAAGGCGATGGTCGACCAGGGTCGGGGCGGCGCGATCGTGCTGACCGCGAGCGTTGCGGGAATCAATTCGGGCGCCGGACCCGGCGCCTATTCGGCGTCGAAGGCGGGCGTGATCAACCTGGCCAAGGTCGCGGCGCAGCAGCTTTCGACCAGCGGCGTGCGCGTCAACGCGGTGTGCCCCGGCCTGACCGAAACCGGCATGACCAAGCCGACCTTCGATTATGCGAAGGCGAAGGAGGTCACGCACAAGCTGGGCCAGCTCAACCCGCTGCGCCGCGCCGCACAGCCCGAAGAGCTGGCGAACGTCGCGCTGTTTTTGGCGAGCGACCAGGCCAGCTATGTCAACGGACAGGCGATCGCGGTCGATGGCGGCCTCACCAGCTCGCACCCGGTGACACGGCAGCTTTTGGGCCAGACCTCGCACTGAGGAGCGCCCCGGAAAGGGAGTTCGGCGATGCAATATCGGCAGCTGGGCGATAGCGGGATCGAGGTTTCGGCAATCTGCCTCGGCAGTTGGCTGACCTATGGCGTCGAGGTCGACGACAGCGAAGGCAGGGCCTGCATCGACGCCGCCTTCGATTCGGGCATCAATTTCATCGACACCGCGAACATCTATGGTCGCGGCGCGGCGGAAAGCTTCCTCGGCGACGTGCTGAAGGATCGGGTGCGCGATTCCTATGTCCTGGCGACCAAGCTGTTCTTTCCGATGACCGAAACCGACCGCGGGCTGTCACGAGCCCAGGTCGCCAAGCAGATCGATGCCAGCCTGGCGCGCCTGCGGACCGACTATGTCGATCTGTACCAATGCCATCGCTATGACCCCGAAACGCCGCTCGAAGAAACGATGGAAGCCCTGTCGGAGGTGGTGCGCAGCGGCAAGGCGCGCGCGATCGGCTTTTCCGAATGGTCGCCCGAACAGATCGAAGCGGCGGTCGCGCTGGCCCCGCCCAACGTCAAATTCGTGTCGAGCCAGCCGCAATACAGCCTGCTCCACCGCCGCCCGGAGGCGAAGGTGATCCCGATCTGCATCGCGAACGGAATCGGCCAGATCGTCTGGTCGCCGCTCGCGCAAGGCGTGCTCAGCGGCAAATATCGACCGGGCGCGACGCCGCCGGCCGACAGCCGCGCCACGACGGGCGACGCGCACTTCATGAGCAATTTCCTGACCGACCCGATCCTGGAAGCGATCCAGCACCTGTCCGACGTTGCCGCCAGGGCCGGGTGCTCGATGGCGCAGCTCGCCATCGCCTGGGTGCTGGCACAGCCGGGAATCACGAGCGCGATAGTCGGCGCGAGCCGGCCGCAGCAGTTGCGCGAAACCGCGGCGGCGGCCGACCTTGCGATCGATCCCGCGCTGCTTGCCGAAGCTGCCGCCATTCTCGAAGGAGTTCGCGTTTCGTGAGTCATGGTTTCGACACCGCGCGGCTGGACCGCATCCCGGCCTTTCTCGCCGCCAAATATGTCGACAGCGGCCGCCTTCCGCACGCCGCGACGCTCGTGTCGCGGCGCGGCGAGATCGCGCATCTGTCGTGCATCGGCGATGCGCGCCCGGGCGAAGCGCTGAAGGACGATGCCATTTTCCGCATCGCCAGCATGACCAAGCCGATCACCAGCATCGCCTTCATGATGCTGGTCGAAGAGGGCAAGGTCGCACTCAGCGATCCGCTCGTGAAATTCTGCCCCGAGTTCAGGGACACGGGAGTCTTCGTCGCCGGCGGCGGCAATGTTCCCTTCCTGACGCGCCCCGCCGCGCAGCCGGTTCGCATGGTCGACCTGCTGCGGCACACCGCCGGGCTGACCTATGGCTTTCAGGAGCGCACGCCGGTCGATGCCGCCTATCGCAAGGCACGGATCGACGATTTCGATGCCGACTACACGATGGACAGCTTCCTCGAAGGTCTCGCGAAGATCCCGCTGCAGTTCGACCCCGGCGCGCACTGGAATTATTCGATGGCGACCGACGTCCTCGGCACGGTCATCGAACGGATCGAGGGCAAGCCCTTTGCCCAGGTCCTGCAGGAGCGTATCTTCGGCCCGCTCGGCATGGTCGATACCGGGTTCAAGGTTCCCGCCGATCAGCAGCACCGGCTGACCGACTGCTATGCCTTTGATCCCAAGGAAAAGATGAAGCTGTTCGACAGCGGCGATCGCAGCCGCTGGGCGAAGGATCGCAGCTTTCATTCGGGCGGCGGCGGGCTCGCCTCGACGCTGCACGACTATCACCGTTTCTGCCTGATGCTGCTGGGCGGCGGAAAGCTGGGCGATACGCGGATCATCAGCCGCAAGACGCTGGATCTGATGACGTCGAACCATCTGGTCGGCGGCGGCGACCTGACGCAGCACAGCGTCGGCATCTTTTCCGAGGATGAAAATGCCGGCGTCGGCTTCGGCCTTGGCTTCGCGGTCACGCTCGATCCGGCGAACGCCGGCATTCCGGGTTCGGCCGGCGATTTCTATTGGGGCGGCATGTTCTCGACGGGCTTTTTCGTCGATCCGGTCGAACAAATCTGCATGGTCTTCATGACCCAGCTCATGCCCTCTTCCACCTATCCCGTGCGGCGCGAGGTCAAGACGCTCGTCCACGCCGCCATCGACGACTGATTCAAACCAAGGAGTCTCCCATGTCTGAAGAAACCCCCGTCAGCGTGACGATGCAGAAGGATGGCGACGTCGCCGTCATCATCGTCAACAACCCGCCGGTGAACGCGCTCTCGTGGCACGTCCGCGAAGGGCTGAAGAGCAATTTCGAAGCCGCGCTTGCCGATGACGGCGTCAAGGCCATCGTCCTGCGCTGCGACGGCGGGACCTTTATCGCCGGCGCCGACATCAGCGAATTCGGCAAGCCGCCGCGCGGCCCCGACTTCAACGCCGTGCTCAACATGATCGAGGCCGCGACCAAACCCGTCGTCGCCGCGATCCACGGCACCGCGCTGGGCGGTGGCCTGGAGACCGCGCTCGTCTGTCATTATCGCGTCGCCGTCCCCTCGGCGAAGCTCGGCGTGCCCGAAGTGAAGCTTGGCCTGCTGCCGGGTGCCGGCGGGACGCAGCGCCTGCCGCGCGTCGTCGGAGTCGAGGCCGCGGCGACGATGACCTCGCTCGGCGATCCCGTGCCCGCCACCAAGGCGAAGGACATGGGCCTGGTCGACGAGCTGGCGGGCGAGGACAGCCTGGCCGCTGACGCCATCGCCTTTGCCCGCGCAAAGATCGCCGACGGCCCGCGCCCGACCCGCGACCGCGCGGTGTTCGGCGACGCCGCCGTCATCGAACAGCTCAAGACGGCGAACGCAAAGCGCTGGCGCGGCTTCGAGGCACCCTATGCGAACCTTGCCTGCGTCGAGGCCGCAACGCGGCTGCCGTTCGACGAGGGCCTTGCCTTCGAACGCCAGGAATTCATGAAGCTGATGATGGGCAGCCAGTCGGCGGCGCAGCGGCACATCTTTTTCGCCGAGCGCCAGGCGGCCAAGATCGATGGCCTGCCCAAGGACATCAAGCTGCGCGACATCAAGCACGTCGGCATCATCGGTGCCGGCACGATGGGCGGCGGCATCATGATGAACTTCCTGCAAAAGGGCATCGCCTGCACGATCGTGGAAATGCAGCAGGAAGCGCTGGACCGCGGGCTGGGCGTGATCCGCAAGAACTACGACGCAAGCGCCGCCAAGGGGCGCTTCAAGCCCGAACAGGTCGATCAGATGATGGGTCTGATCACGCCTTCGCTGAACCTCGACGCGCTTGCCGACTGCGACCTGATCATCGAGGCGGTCTATGAGGACATGGGCGTCAAGAAGGAGATTTTCGGCAAGCTCGACGCGATCGCCAAACCCGGCGCAATCCTGGCGTCGAACACCAGCTATCTGGACGTCAACGAGATTGCGGCGTCGACCAGCCGCCCCGGCGACGTCGTCGGCATGCACTTCTTCTCGCCCGCCAATGTGATGAAGCTGCTGGAAGTCGTACGCGGCGACAAGACGGCCGACGATGTGCTCGCCACCGCGATGGCGATCGGCAAGAAGATCGGCAAGGTCGCCGTCGTCGCGGGCGTGTGCCACGGCTTCATCGGCAACCGCATGCTCGCGCCGCGCCAGATCGAGGCGCAGAAGCTGCTGCTGGAAGGCGCGACGCCGGCGCAGGTCGACAAGGTCCATGTCGATTTCGGCATGCCGATGGGTCCGTTCCAGATGAGCGATCTGGCGGGCGTCGACATCGGCTGGCACCGCGACCCGAACCGGATCGAAAGCATCCGCGACGCGCTGTGCGCCGAAGGCCGCTGGGGCCAGAAGAAGCAGGCGGGCTTTTACGATTATGACGACAAGCGGAACCCGTCGCCGAGCGCACGCGTCGAAGAGATCATCGACGAATTCCGCAAGCGCGCCGGGATCGAAAAGCGCGAGATCACCGATCAGGAGATCATCGAACGCACGCTGTATCCGATGGTCAACGAGGGCGCGCTGATCCTGGCGGAAGGCAAGGCACAGCGCGCGAGCGACATCGATGTGGTGTGGATCTATGGCTATGGCTGGCCGGTCTATCGCGGCGGCCCGATGTTCTGGGCGGGCATCGAGGGCACCGACAAGATCGTCGCGGCGCTCGAGAAGCATGGCTTCGAGGTCGCACCTTTGCTGAAGGAAAAGGCGGCGGCGAAGGCCGGCTTCTAAACCCGGACCGATCAGGCAAGCGAAGGCCGCCCGCCCCGACATGGGGCGGGCGGCCTTTCCTTTGTCCGGCGGCAGATCGGAGTCCGATCGAATATCGGGCATGACGGCAAGATCGGGTTAAGGCGGCCGCCTTTGCTGCCGTTACATCGATCATGACGACCATGTCCCTGATCGCCGCGCTGTTCCTTGCCGGCAGTGCAACGACGCCCACCGTCGCAGCGCCCGCCGCAACCGCCGTCGGGACCGCGCGCGCGCGCATTCTGTCACCTGCGGAGGTGCGGCGTGTCGGCGACCGGCTGGATGTTCAGACCGGCGATCGCCGCGCCCCGACGCAGGTACACCGCACCGCGCGCCGCGACGGCGGCGAGACGGCCGATTTCTACTGACACGCGACGGCCGGAGTAGAAAGCGGGACGCCGGGCGAGCCCGGGGTAATGCAGAATGGCGAAGCGTTCAGCCCTGCAGGGTCTGGATGATCGCCGAAAAGTCGCGGCCGTCCTTGTCGGCCTCGACAAAGGCCTCGTAAAGTTCGCGCGCCTTGGTCCCCATCGGAACGTCGGCATCGACGCTGGCGGCCGCCTCCATCGCAAGGCGCAGGTCCTTCAGCATCAGCGCCGCGGCGAAACCGCCCTGATAGCCATTGTCGGCGGGTGTTGTCGGCCCAACGCCGGGAAGCGGCGCATAGCTGGTGAGCGACCAGCACTGACCCGAGGAAACGCTGGCGATATCGAAGAATTTCTGGGGATCGAGGCCGAGCTTCTGCGCGAGCGCAAGCGTTTCGCACGTCGCGACCATCGAGGCGCCGAGCAGCATGTTGTTACAGATCTTTGCCCCCTGCCCGGCGCCGGCGTCGCCCGCGTGGATCACCGCCTTGCCCATCCTGGCAAGGATCGGTTCGGCGCGCGCAAAAGCCGGATCGGTCCCGCCGACCATGAAGGTCAGCGTGCCGGCGTTGGCCGCGGCAATGCCGCCCGACACCGGCGCGTCGACCGCGACGAGCCCCTTGGCCGTCGCCGCCTCGATATTCGCGCGCGCAGTGGCGACATCGATCGTCGAGCAATCGAGGAGCAACGTCCCCGGCGCGGCATTCGGATAGACGTCGCCTTCATAGACGCCGGCGACATGCTTGCCCGCAGGGAGCATGGTCACGACGGCTTCGGCACCGGTCACGGCCTCTGCCGCCGACGATGCGCGGCTGCAGCCCGCTTCGACGGCGCGGGCGAGCGCCTCTTCGCTGAGGTCGAAGGCGCGCACCTCGTGCCCCGCCTTCGCGAGGTTCGCGGCCATGCCGCCGCCCATGTTTCCGAGTCCGATGAATGCGATTTTCATTGTCTCTCCCCTCCCGCTTGCGGGAGGGGCCGGGGGAGGGCCTGTCCCGAATATTGCACTGATGGAGAGGAAACACGACCTCCCCTAACCCCTCCCGAAAACGGGAGGAACCGGACTTACCGTCCCTTCCAGACGCCTTCGCGCTTTTCGATGAACGCGGCCATGCCTTCGGCCTTGTCCTCGGTCGCGGCGAGAATCTGAAACAGGCGGCGTTCGTAGATCAGCCCCTGATCGAGCGTCGTCTCGAACGCGGCGTTGACCATGTCCTTGTTCACCATCGCCGCCATCGGCGGCATCGCGGCGATCGTCGTCGCGGTCTTCACCGCTTCGTCGACCAGGCCGGCATGCTCGACCACGCGCGCGACAAGGCCCGAACGTTCGGCTTCGGCCGCGTCCATCATCCGGCCGGTGAGGCACATTTCCATCGCCTTCGCCTTGCCGATCGCGCGGGCCAGGCGCTGCGATCCGCCCATGCCGGGCGCCACGCCGAGCTTGATTTCGGGCTGACCAAACTTCGCCTTATCCGACGCGATGATGAAGTCCGCCATCATCGCAAGCTCGCAGCCGCCGCCAAGCGCGAAACCATTGACCGCGGCGATCCACGGCTTGCGGACCTTCTTCACGAAATCGCTCGTCCATTTCGAGAAGAAGTCCTCGAGATAGAAATCGGCGGCGGGCTTGTCGGCCATTTCCTTGATGTCGGCGCCCGCGGCGAACGCCTTGTCGCCCGAGCCGGTGAGGACGGCGCAGCGCTGGCTGTCGTCGGCCTCGAACGCCGCAAAGGCCGCGATCAGATCGTCGAGCACGCCGGAGTTGAGCGCGTTCAGCGCCTGCGGGCGGTTCAACGTCACCAGCGTGACGGCGCCGCGCGTTTCGACGAGAAGGGTTTCATAGGTCATTCGGCAATCTCCGGATTCTCGTCACGCCGGACTTTATCCGGCACGCCGCCTTGCGATGAAGAAGCGGCCCCGGATCAGGTCCGGATGACGAAGGTGGGTGGCAAGATCAGGTGAGCGGCGTCCATTTTTCGGATTCGGGCAGCGGCTCGAAAATCGCGTCGATCCAGTCGTCGGTGACGGCTTCGGGAGTCGGCGGATTCCATTTCGGGCTGTTGTCCTTGTCGACGATCAGCGCGCGCACGCCCTCGATAAAGTCGTGCATCTGGACCACGCGGCTGCCGATCGCATATTCCTGCGTCATCTGCGCGGCAAAGTCGTGCATCTCGCCGCCTTCCTTCAGCTGACGAAGCGCGACCTTGCAGGTTTGCGGGCTCTTCGAGCGCAAGGCGCCGAGTTCCTTCTGCGCCCATTCGCCGCCATCGGCCTCCAGCGCGGCGAGGATGTCCTCGTAGGTATCGCTGGCGAACAGACGGTTGATCTTGTCGATCTGGCCCGTGATCGCGGCGGGTGGCGCGGTGAGCGACAGGTCGCCCAGGATGCCGCCGATGCGATCGGGATGCTGCGCGATGCGCGCCTTCGCCTCGGCAAGACGCTCCGACGGCAGATAATGGGTGGCAAGGCCGAGCGCCAAACATTCGGCGCCGTCGAGCCGCGCGCCGGTCAGCGCCAGGAACACCCCGGCGCGCCCCTCGAGCCGCGGCAGGTACCAGCCGCCACCGACGTCGGGGAACAGGCCGATGCCGGTCTCGGGCATCGCGAACCGCGTATGTTCGGTCGCGACGCGATACCTGGCCGGCTGGGAAATACCCACCCCGCCGCCCATCGTGATACCGTCCATGAAGGCGACGACGGGCTTCGAATAGGTGAAGAGGAGATGGTTGAGGCGATATTCGGTATGGAAGAAGAGCCGAGCCTCCGTCCCGTCCTTCGCGCCGCTCTCCGCCAGCATGCGAATGTCGCCGCCGGCGCAGAAGCCGCGGCCCTCGCTATGGTCGATGATCACGGCCTCGATCGCATCGTCGCCCTGCCATTTCAGCAGCGCCTCGATCATCGCCTGGCACATCGGCAGGTTGAGCGCGTGAATCGCCTTCGGGCGGTTGAGCGACAGGCGGCCAGCGCGGCCGTCGGTCGAAATCAGCATATCGTCGGTCATGATGGTGGTCATTGGCGCAACAGGTCCCTTCCGACGATCATCCGCATCACCTGATTCGTCCCCTCGAGGATCGAATGAACGCGCAGGTCGCGCCAGAAGCGCTCGATCGGATAATCCCTCAAATAGCCATAGCCGCCGAACAGCTGGAGCGCGTCGTTGACGATCTTGCTGCCGCTGTCGGTCGCGAGCCGCTTCGCCATCGCCGAAAAGCGCGACTTGTCGGGTGCGTTCGCGGTGACCTTCGCCGCCGCCAGATAGAGCAGCGCGCGCGCAGCCTCGAGGTCGGTGGCCATGTCGGCGAGCGTGAACTGCGTATTCTGGAAATCGGCGATCGGCTGGCCGAACTGCTGGCGATCCTTGGTATAGGTGATCGCCTCGTCCAGGCAGCGCTGCGCCCCGCCCAGTGAGCAGGCGCCAATGTTGAGCCGCCCGCCGTCGAGGCCGGCCATCGCAAAGCGGAAGCCGTCGCCCTCTGCGCCGACGAGGTTCTCGACCGGCACGCGGCAGTCCTCGAAGATCACCTGTGCGGTCGGCGAAGCATTCCAGCCGAGCTTCTTCTCGGGCGCGCCGAAGCCCAGCCCCGGCGTATCCTTTTCGATGACGAGGCAGCTGATCCCCTTCGACTTTTCCTCGCCGGTCCGGACCATGCAGACATAGATGTCGTTATAGCCCGCGCCAGAAATGAACTGCTTGGTACCGTTCAGCACATAATGATCGCCGTCGCGCCTCGCCGTGGTCTTGAGCGCCGCGGCGTCGGAGCCCGACCCCGGTTCGGTCAGGCAATAGCTGGCGATCTTCTCCATGCTGACGAGGTCGGGCAGGAAACGCGCCTTGATCTCCGCCCCGCCGAAGCGGTCGATCATCCAGGTCGCCATGTTGTGGATCGAGATATAGGCGCTGGTCGCGGGGCAGCCATAGGCCATCGCCTCCATGATCAGCGCCGCCTCCAGCCGGCCGAGCCCGATGCCGCCCGATTCCTCGGCCACGTAAATCGCGCCGAAACCAAGCTCGCCCGCCGCCTTCCACACATCGACGGGATAATGATGCTTCTCGTCCCATTCCGCCGCGAAGGGCGTGATGCGATCGGCGGTGAATTTGCGCGCCATATCCTGAATGGCGAGCTGGTCATCGGTAAGCTGGAACTGGTCGGTCATTCTTCTGTCTCTATAATGGCTTCGGCTTCGATTTCGACTTTCCACTCTGGGCGGATCAGCGCGGGGATGACGAGCATCGTCGATGCGGGACGGACATCGCCGAAGATCGCTCCATGCGCGCGGCCGACCAGATCGGCGTCGGCGGCGTCGGTGATGTACATGCGCGTGCGCACGACGTCGGCCGGGCTGCCGCCGAGCGCTTCCAGCGCCTCGCGAATGATCGTCAGGCAGCGTGCGGCCTGTGCACCCGCATCGCCAGGCGTCGACGAGCCGTCGGGCTCGATCGGCGCGCAGCCCGCGACGTCGATGCGGTTCCCCACCCGAACCGCACGGCTGTAGCCGTAGACGGGCTCGAACGGGGACGCGGACGAATGATTGCGACGACTGGGGTCAGCCACAACTGATCTGCGTGATCTTGTAGGCGTCGTCGTACATCACGTTCACGCGGTCCGAACGATAGTCCATCGTCATCGCCGAACGCGGCGGTCCCCAGCGCAGGGTGCGGGCTTCGGCGTCCTTGACGATGCGCGCACCAAGTTCAGGCGTCGCTGTCTGGCCGACATAGGATTGTACCGCGTCGGCCTTGCATTCGCTGGGCGCGGCGGGCGGCGGCGGGGTCGGCTCGACGGGGGCCTTGTCGCCCGTGCAGGCGGCGAGCGGCAGGACGGCGGCGAGTGCAAGCAAGCGAATGTCCATCTTCGAGTCTCCCTTTCGTTGAGCCATCAGGCGCAGCGGCTATAGCGCATCGGTTCGGCGCTCGCACCCTCGCCATAGTCGCGGCGGACGAGCGTCTTGCCGCCGTCGAGCACGGTGAGCTGCATCAGCCGATCCCACTCCATCCCTTCGCCGCTGAACTTGTAATCGGCAACGATCCGCGTCGCGCCGCGCTCCCGGATATGCGCAAGGATCCCATGCGATTCATAAAAGCGAAGGTCCGCCGCCTCGATGGTCAGCAGTCCCTTCGCATCGCCCCGGGTCGAGGTGCAGTCGGCGGCGACGAGTCCCCAACGTCCCTGGACCGCGGCGGGAATCGCCGCATCGTCCGTTCCGATTCCAGCGTCGGGCTTTGCCGGCGGCTTGACTGCGGGATCGGCGACATAGTCCGGCGGGGGTGTCTCCTGCGCCGCGACCGGTGCGGCGGGAGCCGCCTCCGGCACCATCGGCGTCGTCGGCGGGCCGTCTTTCGCTGCCTGCTCGTCCTTGCCGCCGCTACAGGCGGCGAGCAGCAGTATTGCTGGCATCGTCCATCGCATCATCGTCATTCTCCTTCGAAGGAGAAATGTTCGACCCGGCGCACGGGTTTCAATCAACCCATCGTCGGAATGACGAAGGCGTTGCCGCCGTCGGGCGATCCATCGGGCCAGCGCGCGGTGACGGTCTTGACCTTCGTCCAGAACTTCACGCCTTCCATGCCGTGCTGGTTGGTGTCGCCGAACGCCGACCGCTTCCAGCCACCGAACGTGTGATAGGCGACCGGAACCGGGATCGGCACGTTGATGCCGACCATCCCGACATTGACCCGCGCCGCAAATTCACGGGCCGCGTGGCCGTTGCGCGTGAAGATCGCGACGCCATTGCCATATTGATGCTTCGAGGGCAGTTCGAGCGCGGTTTCGAAATCGGCCGCGCGGACGATCTGCAGGACCGGACCGAAGATTTCCTCCTTATAGGATTCCATGTCGGTCGTGACATGGTCGAACAAGGTCGGACCGACGAAGAAGCCCTTTTCATGTCCCTGCAGCGTGAAACCGCGACCATCGACCACCAGTTCGGCACCCTCGTCGGCGCATTTCTGGATCCAGCCTTCGACCTTTTCCTTGTGCGCCTGCGTCACCACAGGGCCGTAATGCGCCTCGGCATCGGTCGACACGCCGACGCGCAGCGCCTCGATCGCCGGGATCAGCTTTTCGCGCAGCCGGTTCGCGGTGTCCTCGCCGACCGGAACAACGACCGGCAGCGCCATGCAACGCTCACCCGCCGAACCGAAGGCAGCGCCGGTCAGGTCGTTGACCACCTGGTCGAGATCGGCGTCGGGCATGACGATGCCGTGGTTCTTCGCACCGCCCATGGCCTGCACACGCTTGCCGTTCGAAACGCCGCGATTGTAGACATAATGCGCGATATCCGAAGAGCCGACGAAGCTGACCGCACCGATATCAGGATGGTCGAGGATCGCGTCGACCATTTCCTTGTCGCCGTGAACGGTCTGAAAGATGCCTTCGGGCATTCCCGCCTCGAGAAACAGTTCCGACAGGCGCACCGGCACCGACGGATCGCGCTCGCTGGGCTTCAGGATGAAGGCGTTGCCGACGGCAGTCGCCACGCCGCCCATCCACAGCGGGATCATCGCGGGAAAATTGAACGGCGTGATGCCCGCGCCGATACCGACCGGCTGGCGCATCGAATAGACGTCGATGCCGGGACCCGCGCCCTGCGTATATTCGCCCTTCAGCACATGCGGGATGCCGCAGCAGAATTCGATGACTTCCAGACCGCGCTGAATGTCGCCCTTCGAATCGGCGATTACCTTGCCATGCTCGGCCGAGAGCATTTCGGCGAGCTGGTTCATATTGGCTTCGACCAGACGCTTGAATTCGAACATCACGCGCGCGCGGCGCTGCGGGTTGGTCGCCGCCCAGGCAGGCTGCGCGGCCTTTGCCGCCGCCACCGCACGATCGAGGACGGCCCGGTCGCCAAGCGCGACCTGCGCCTGCACGCCGCCGTTATTGGGGTCGAGAACGTCGCTGAAACGGCTGCTGCCGCCGGCACCGCCGACGATGTGATGATCGATCTGTCGCATGACCTGAGTCTCCCGAATTTGATTGCCGCTGCCACAGACCAGTTGCGCCCCGATTGCAAGGGATAGACTTGCAGGACTATCCTGCATATTTGCAGTATATGGATTGGGACAAGCTGCAATATTTCCTGTTCGTCGCGCGCCACGGCACGCTGGCGCGCGCCGGTGCAGCGCTGCATGTCGATGCAACAACGGTCAGCCGGCATATCAGCGCGCTCGAAACCGCGCTGGGCCAGACGCTCTTCGAACGCGCGCCGACGGGCTTCGTTCTGACCGCAGCGGGTCGGGCGCTCGTTCCGCACGCCGAAGCGATGGCGGCGGCGGCGGCGCGCATCCATTCGGCGCGCGAGGGTGGGTCGGCGCTGTCGGGACAATTGCGCGTAAGTGTTTCAGAGGGGTTCGGGAACAGCTTCATCGCGCCGCGTCTCGGCCGTTTCGTCGCCGCGCATCCGGAGCTTGAGATCGACCTCGTCGCTTCATCGGGATTCCTCAACCCGTCGCGGCGCGAGGCGGACATGGCGGTGTTGCTGGCGCGGCCGCGCAAGGGTCCGCTGATCACCCGCAAGCTGTCGGACTATAGCCTGGGCCTCTATGCGCCCGCCAATCGCCCCGACTGGCAGGATGCGGTCGTCGCCGCGCCGCTGTCGCGCGCGGGCATTCCGGTGATCGGCTATATGCCTGACATCCTCTATGCGCCCGAACTCGACTATCTGGGCGAGATCGAGCCGGGTCTGCGCGCGAGCGTGCGCTCCTCCTCCATTCTTGCGCAGCGCCGAATGATCGCAGGCGGCGCGGGGGTCGGCGTTCTCCCCTGCTTCCTGGCGGCGGGCGACCCCGCGCTGGTGCGCGTGCGGCCCGATCAGACGATCGCGCGCGCCTTTTGGCTGGCGCTCCACCGCGACGTCGCGCCGCAACCGCGCATCCGCACCTTCATCGACTGGCTCGACGCAGAGGTGCAGAAGAGCCGCGGGCTGTTGGTTCCGGCCTGATCGACTTACGCCGACGCGGCGGCGTCCTCCACGGTCACCGGCGCAAGACGCGGGCTCAGAACATGGATCGCGAGCACTGCGAGAAAATAGGTCGTGGTGCAGACCGCGAAGATGATGGTGTAATTCCCACCCGTTGCGTCGAGTACCAGCCCCGTCGACTTCGCCATGATCATCCCGCCGATTCCGCCCGCGAAGCCGCCAAGGCCGATCACCGAACCGACCGCGCGCTTTGGAAACATGTCGGGCGGGATCGACAGGATGGTCGAGGAAAAGGCCTGGTGACCGGCAAGTGCGATGCCGATCAGGAAGACCGCGAGCCACATATTGTCGAGCCCGGAGACGAACAGCAGCGGCAGCACGCAACAGCCGGCGCCGAGCATCGTCACCTTGCGCGCGAAATTGACGCTGCGGCCCTGATGAATCAGCTTTGACGAGACCCACCCGCCGACGATGCTGCCGACGTCCGAGAGCAGGTACATGATGATCATCGGGAGCAGCACGATCTTCAGGTCGACATTGTAGGTGGTGCTGAAATATTTGGGCAGCCAGAAGAGCATCAGGAACCACACCGGATCGGTCAGGAACTTGCCGGCGGCAAAGGCCCAGGCCTCCCGCTTGGTGACGATCTTGCTCCAACCGATGCGTTCGACCTTTTCGGGCGGGTCATGTTCGATCCACGCGAGTTCAGCCTCGCTCACCTTTCCGCTCTCGCGCGGGTTGCTGTAGAAATTGAGCCACAGGATCAGCAGGACGATGCCGAAAGCGCCGGTGTAGATGAAGGTTTCGCGCCAATCGAGGCCGAGGACGCGCATGAACAAGGCCACCGTCGGAGCGGTGAGGATCACGCCGATCGTCGTCGCGCTGTTGACCCAGCCGATCGCATAGGATCGTTCCTTTTGCGGAAACCATTCGCTCGACGCGCGGACGACCGAGGGGAAATGACCCGCCTCGCCAACGCCGAGGATCGAACGCGCGAGCATGAAGGAGACGACCGACCCGGCAAAACCGTGCGCGACATGGCCGATCGTCCAGATCGTGATCGCGACGGCATAGCCGATTTTCGGACCGAAACGGTCGATCAGCCAGCCCATGAAAAGGAAACCGAACGCATAGGCCGCCTGAAAGGCGGTGACGATGTTGCCATAGTCGTTCTCGCTCCATTTCAGCTCGTCGCCGAGCACCGGAGCGAGAAGGCCCAGCATGGTGCGATCGATGTAATTGACGGTGGTCGCGGCAAAGAGCAGCGCGATGATCATCCAGCGGTATCGACCCGCCCGTGGCACGGGCGCGCCTCCGCCCGCGATTGCCTCTGCCATACAACTCTCCCGTTCTGTCTTGGTCTTATCCCGTAATCGAGCAGCCGACGCGGATTTTTCCGTCGAACAGCGCATCGGCCCGCTGGCCCGGCCGAATTTCGTGGATGCCGGTGATCGCGCCGGTGGACACCCAGGTACCGGGCGCGATCGCGATGCCCCGCGCCCGAAGCGTGCGGATCAGAAACAGCGCCGACCCGAACGGGCCGTCGAGCATCGTCTCCATCGTCGCCGCCCCCGCGGGCGCATCGTCGATGAAGAATTCGACGGGCATGCGGATCAGGTCCTTGTCGCGCCAGCCGGGAATCACCGGGCCGAGGACCAGCCCCTTGTTATTGCCATAGTCCGAGGCGGTGACCGCCGGACCGCTGCGATTGATCGCCTGAAAGGGCGAACTTGCGATCTCGATCCCCGTCCGAACGTCGGCGATGCAGTCCTTCACCGTATCGATGTCATAATCGCGCTCGCCAACATCGCCGAGGCACAGCAGCACTTCGGCCTCCGCGGCGGCAAAACCATCGGCATAGACGGACATGGCCGGCCGCTGCCCCTGGTCGCCCTCGACGATTTCGTCGGTAAAAATCGGTCCGGTCAGCCGGTTGTCGCCATAATGATCGACCAGCTCAGCCGCGATGCGGCCGACCTTCCAGCCGCCGACCAAACGCCCATCAAGCGCGATCGCCACATCCTGGATCGCATAGGCATCCGCCATGCTGGCGGGCATCGCTCCGGGATAAGAGGTAAGCGGTGTCTTTTTCTGGCGCGCGGCGAGGAACGCCTTGGCGATGGTCTGTTGTTCGTTCGTTGCCGGCATCTTTATGATTTCCCTCTTCCGCGGAATGTCCTAAAAGACACCGGTGTCAAAAGCAAGCGAATAGCCGTTGGCAGAGTTGATTTTGCCGGTTCGAATGCCCACAGGGGTCTGGCCGGACCGGAAAATCGGGAGCAAAGCGCCTCGGCGCGTAGCGCGGTGGAGAGAAAGCGGATTTTATGGCGGCACGCACGGGCGGACAAAATGGCAAGCAGCCGACGATCAACGACGTCGCGGCGCTCGCCGGGGTTTCGAAAAAGACGGTCAGCCGCGTCATCAACCGGTCCGAATTCATCAGCGAAAAGACGCGCAAGGCCGTGCAGGACGCGATCGAATCGCTGGGCTTCGTTCCCAATCCGCAGGCGCGCGCGCTCGCCTTTCGCCGCAACTTCCTGATCGCGCTGCTCCACGACAATCCGAACGCACAGACGGTGCTCAATTTCCAGCAGGGCGTGCTCGACGCGATCAAGGACAGCGACCTCGCGCTGCTCGTCCGCCCGGTCGATCGGGGGTCGGACCGGATGCTCGACGACGTGCGCACCTTCCTTGAGAAGCAGCGCCCGATCGGCGCGATGCTGTTGCCGCCGATTTCGGAGAATGACGACCTGGCGAAGCTGTGCGAGGATCTGGGCGTGCGTTACGTGCGCGTCGGGTCGGCGCTGCTGGACGATGCCAAGCATTGTGTCTCGTCGAACGACCGCGAGGTCGTGGCCGAAGCGGTCGGCAAGCTGGTCGCGCTGGGCCATCGGCGCATCGGCTTCGTACGCGGACCGGTTGGTTTCCGGTCGGCCGCCGAGCGCGAGGAGGGGTTTCGCGAGGCGCTGGCTCAGGCCGGATTGTCGCTGCCCGACGAACTCTATGCGCCGGGGAATTATCGCTATGCCGCGGGCATCGAGGCTGGCGAAGCAATGCTGTCGTTGGCCGAGCCGCCGACGGCGGTGTTCGTGTCGAACGACGAAATGGCGGCGGGCGTGATGAGCGTGGCGCACGGCAAGGGCCTGTCGGTCCCCGCCGAACTGTCGATCATCGGCTTCGACGATTCGCCGACCGCGACGCATATCTGGCCCGCGCTGAGTACAGTGCGCTGGCCGATCCGCGAGATGGGATCGCGCGCTGCACGCACGCTGGTTTCCGATTTCCTTGGCCCCAATGCCAAACCCGCCGACGACGAAAGCCCGGTGATGCCGTCGACCTTCATCGAACGCCAGTCGGTCGCGCCGCCAAAAGCCTGATCGAGCCCGCGCCTAATCGAGGGCGCGAAAGCTGAAGTCGCGGAAGCACGTCTCGCCTTCGCCCGCCGAGTAAAGGCCGGGACGCAGCATCAGGAAGCCGCCGCGCACATTGTGGTGGTATCCCGACACCTCCATGCCGCGGTCGAAACGCACCCATGTCTTCCCGCCATCGCCGCTGGTGTCATAGGTAACGATATGGCGGTCGTTGGTAACGCGCATCCGCATCCGTCGGCCGTGCGGATTGACGGGACGCGCGCGTTCGATGCCATATTGGTGCGTCACGAAGCGCTTTTCGTCGAAACCCAACCCGCAATAGAGACGATCGTCATAGAAGAGAATCAGCCCCGCCGTGCCGCCGGGCGCGATCTCGATATCGCATTCGAACCGATAGGCCTGATCGCCCGCAATCAGCAGCAGCGGCGACGAATCGACCGGCGCCGTCCCCCGTCCCTTCAGCACCAGTGCGCCTTCCTCGACCCGGACGCGGGTGCGTTCGTCGGCCGCGGGCTTGAAGAAATTCCAGCGCGCGCCGATCGCGAGCGTGCCGAAGTCGTCGGACAACGCCATGCCGTGCGCGCCCGGGACACCGCCCTGCGGCTTGGCCATCGGCTGCGACAGGTCGCCGCCCTTCATCCGGAACCAGCCGTCGTCGGTCCATTCGACCGGATCGAGCAGTGCCTGCCGCCCCAACGTCCAATAGCCATTCTCATAACCGTGATAGACGCTCCACCAGTCGCCCGCGGGCCCCTTGATCAGCGTCGCATGTCCCCGCGACCACCATCTTTCGGCCATCGAGGTCGTACGGACGATCGGGTTCGCCGGGCAATTTTCCCACGGACCGTGGATCGACCGCGACCGCGCGGCGATCACCATATGCCCCGTCGGCGGCCCGGCCGTGCCGCCGACGGCGGTGATCATGTAGAAATAGTCGCCGCGGCGCAGAATCTTGGGGCCTTCAGGCGAAAAACCCTCGACCACCCAGTCCGAGGGATAGTGCCAGGGGTCATAGACATGCTCGGGCTCACCGATCCGGCTGAGACCGTCGTCCGCCAGACGCACCCGATCCCCGCCCGACAGGAACAGCCAGCGCGATCCGTCCTCGCCGACCGCGTGGCCGGGATCGATATGATCGGGAAGGCCAAGGTCGACCGGATCGCTCCACGGACCTTCGATTCGGTCGGCCCAGATCACCCAGCTCGTGTTCGGCCCTTTGGTCGGAATATAGATAAAATAGCGCCCCGCATGCTTGCAGAGTTCCGGCGCCCATACCGACCCGATGTTCCTGGTGAGCGCGGGACCGATCGGCCGCCAGTTCACCAGATCGCGCGAATGCCAGATGACGAGCCCCGGATAGGAATCGAAGGTCGAGAAGGTCATGTAGTAATCGCGCCCGTCCTTCAGGATCGACGGGTCGGGATGGTCGCCGGCCATGATCGGGTTGAGGAAGCGTCCGTCGCCGAGATCCGCCTTGCGTTGCCCCTCGATTCCTTTCGCCCAGCTTGTCCCGGACACCGGCTGCGTGGCGGACGCCGGCTGCGGCACGCCTGAAAGACCGGTCGCAAACAGGCCTGCCCCCGCCAATTTGAGCATCTCGCGGCGATCGGTCACGTCATTCTCCTGGGCAAAGAAAAGGCCCGGCCCTCGCGTGGAAGACCGGGCCTTTTCCGGGACTATGCTTTGTCGATCACATCTTGAATCGCGCGCCGAACAGGATCGTGCGACCGAAGTGATTATTCTCGTAATTGCGATCGGCATCGAAGTCGGTGAAGCGATAGCGATAGGTGTCGAGCAGGTTGTTGCCCTCGACCGACACCTCCATCCATTCGGTGACCTTGTAGCGGATCGACGCGTCCATGTTCCAGGTCGCGCCATAGCCTTCGAAGACGTTGCCGGTGCCGCTGTTCGCATCGACGTAACGGCTGCGATAGCTTGCCGAGACACGCGCCGAGAAGGCGTCGTCTTCATAATAGAGTGTGCCGTTGTAGGCACGCTTCGACACGCCGAACAACGTTGCGCTACGCACTGCGTTGATCAGCCCGCCGCCGGGGACGATCGCCGGCCCCTGGACGTTGTAGTCGGCGTCCGACTTGATGAAGGTCGCGTTGGCCAGGATGCCGAAGTGGCTGAGGAAACCCTGGTTGACGAATGCCGAGAAGGGAACCTGCGCCGCCAGCTCGACGCCCTTCAGCGTCGCGCCCGGACCGTTGACGTTGGCGGTGATCGTGTAAAGCTGGTTGGGATCGAAGTTGATGAAGGCCGGCGAGCTGGGCGGCAGCGCCTCCTTCGGCAGGCCGGTCGACGCATAGGTCGCGGAGAAGGCCTGGCTGATCGGGAAGCTTTCGACCTTCTTGACGAAGCCGGCGATCGACAGCACCGCCTGCGGCGCGAAATACCATTCGACGCCAAGGTCGAAGTTCGTCGCGCGATAGGGATTAAGCTGCGGGTTGCCATAGCTGATCCGGTACTGGAAACCGTCGATCGAACCGCCGGGCGTCAGATTGCCGAGTGTCGGACGCGTGATCACCTTGGCGATGGCGCCGCGGATGATGACGTCTTCCTGCGGATAGAGCGCGATGTTCATCGACGGCAGCCAGTCGTCGTAGCTGCGCTTCACCGTCACCTTGTTGCCCGAAATGATGCCGGTCGACGACTGCCCGGTGTGCGCATAGCGGATACCCGCGTTGCCAGCATATTCGAGGCCGAAGATTTCGCCCTTCACATCGAACTGAAGATAGCCGCCCGAGGTCGTCTCCTGCACCGAGCGCGTGTTGCCATTATCGGCGACGGGCGTGCGGCTGTAGAGCTGAGTAAAGTCGGTGGCGGCGGGGAAGGACGGGATCAGCCACTGCGTCGTGGTGCCCGCAGGCTGCCCGGCCTTGCCGAGCGTGAACAGTTCCGACAGCGCCGCGGTGACCGGGAAACCATAGACCGCGGTGGGGCCGAAGACCGAGCTGGCCGAACAGGCGATCGTACCCGATGTGCTGGTGACGAGGCTGGTGCCGCCATTGCCGCACACCGCGGTGTCGCGGGTGAAGGCGATCGAATCGAAGTTGAAGCGGCGCCACATCCCGCCGGCCTTGATCTGGAAGCCGTCGGTGACGTCCCATTCGGTGCGAAGCTGCGCGGTCTTGAACCGGTTCGACACGTTCGACGGACGATCGCGGATTTCGGCGAGCTGGAAATTCGCCGGATCGGTGACGCTGGTGCCGAAGGTCAGCACCGGACGCTTCATGTCGCTATAGTCATATTTGTAGTTTTGCGCGTCGCGGTCGTCGAAGACGATCGTGGTTTCGACCGGAATGTCGGCGTTCGACTTCGAAAGCCCGGCGAGCAGAGTGAAGCGGAACTTGTCGCTGATATCCTGGTCCCACGTGCCGCCGAACTGATAGAATTCGGTCTGCGACTTGCGCAGATAATGCTCGGTCCGGACATAGACGTCGTTGAGCGTCGCCGAGATCATGTTGTTGTTGGCGTCATAGACCGGGTTGATGACGTTGATCGGCCGCTCGTTCGAACGGAGCAGCACCTCGCCCCATTTTTCCTCGCGCGATTCGCGGAAGCGCGAATAGAGCGCATCGATCGAGAAGCGCGTGCTCTCGGACGGCTCGAACTGGATCGATCCCGTCAGGCCCAGGCGCTCGCGGCGATGCTCGATCTCGCCATAGCGCGGAATGCGCGGGTGAAAGGCGAGCGCGGCCTGGTTGCAGACGGCGCTGGGGACATAGGTGCCGCCGCTGTTCGCGGTGGTCCAGCAATTGGTACCGTCAACCGAGTCGAAGCGCGCCTGCGCCCAGCGAACGCTGTTATTGCCGAGTTCGAGCGTGTCACCCTTCGAATAGGCGGCCGAGGCAGCGATGCCGAAGGTGCCGTCGACATTGCGCCAGCTCAGCAGCCCCGCCACACGCGGGCCGAGATCCTTTGACAGATCATTGTACGACCCAATGACCGAGAGCGCGCCGTGCAGCCCTTCCTTCGCGCCAAGCGGGTTGCCGGTGTTGAGGTCGACGACCGCGCCCAGCGATCCTTCGTCGAGCGACGCCTCGGCCGTCTTGTGGACGACGATGCTGCTGAACAATTCGGAGGCGAAGACGTTGAAGTCGAACGCGCGGTCGCGGTTCGACGACGCACCGTCGGTCGAGGTCGCAACGGTTTCGAGGCCATTCAGGCGGACGCGGGTGAACTGCGCGCCGAGGCCGCGGACCGTGATCGCCCGGCCTTCGCCGCCGTCACGCTGGATCGAGATGCCAGGAATGCGCTGAAGCGATTCGGCGAGGTTCTGGTCGGGGAATTTGGCGATATCCTCGGCAACGATCGCATCGACCGCGGCCACCGAGTCGCGCTTCACATTGAGCGCGGCCTGCAGCGACTGACGAAAACCGGTGACGACAATCTCGTCCTCCGCGGCGGGCGCCGCTCCGTCGGCCGCAGCTTCGGTCGCATCCTGCGCCCAGGCCGGCGAAACCGCCAGCACCGCAAGCGACGCGCCACATGCCAATTGGGTGAGCGTACGAATGCCCCGCGCCTTGTGAATTGCCATCATCATCCTCCCTTATCGCAGCGCCCTTCCCCTTATGACAAGGAATGACACCGGTTACCTTTGCAGGACAAGCAAATCGGACGATCGCTGGTCCCAAAAATTTCAGAGAGTAGGCCGACGGCCGCCGCTTTTGCAGCTGGCAGGGCGTCCTCTCCCCCATGGCTCTTGTTATGTCCGGTTTAGGTAACCGGTGTCAAAAAGGATTGAAGGATTGTGATCTCTATGTCAAGACCCCTTTCAACAAGGAGAGAGCGATGCTGAAAAAGCTGTGGTTCGCGGCACTTTTGCTTGCGCCGGCACTTAACCCGGGCGCGCTGATGGCGGCCGATTCGACCACCGTCCCGGCCTTTCCCGGTGCGGTCGGCCCGGCGGCGGATACGCCGGGCGGGCGTGGCGGCAGGGTCATCCGTGTGACGACTTTGGCCCCCGACGGACCGGGGTCGTTCAAGGCCGCGGTCGAGGCGACCGGCCCGCGGATCGTGGTGTTCGAGGTCGGCGGCGTGATCGACATGGCGCGCGAGACGATCACGATCGAGCATCCCTATCTCACCATCGCAGGCCAGACCGCGCCCGGACCGGGCATCACGCTGATCCGCACCGGCATCGACGTGAAGACGCACGACGTGGTGATGCGCCACCTGCGCGTATACACCGGGGTCGACGGCCAGCCGAAGCGCAGCGGGTGGGAAGCCGACGCATTTTCGACCGTCGCCGCGCACAATGTCATCGTCGACCATTGCACTTTTTTGTGGGCGATCGACGAGAATATGTCGGCCTCCGGCCCGCGCTTCAACGGTGCAAACGCGGCCGAATGGCGCGAGGGGACCAGCAAGAACGTCACCTTCTCGAACAACCTCGCCGCTGAAGGGCTCGCCGACGCCAGCCACCCCAAGGGCGAGCACAGCAAGGGCTCGCTCATCCACGACAATACGTCGGGCATTGTCTTCTATCGCAACGTCTGGGCGCATAATGTCGAGCGCGCGCCGCTGGTGAAGGGCGGCGCCAGGGTGCTGATGATCAACAATCTGATCTACAATCCCAAGCATCGCGCGGTGCATTATAACCTGATGAACCTCGAATGGGTCGGCCATCCTTATGTGACCGGACAGATCACCGCGGTCGGCAATGTGATGCGCGGCGGCAACGACACCGACGAGGGCCTGCCCTTTCTGATGCTGGGCGGCGACGGCGACCTCGAATATTATGGCAAGGACAATCTGGCAGTCGATCGCCATGGCAATCCGCTGCCCGAATTCGGCCGCTATGGCGAAACGCAGGCGAAGCTGATCCGCGCCAAGGCGCCGCTCGCTCCGGTCGGCGGTTATCGCATCCTGCCGGTACGCGACGTCGAAACCTCGGTCCTCGCAACCGCAGGCGCACGTCCCTGGGCGCGCGATGCCGAGGAAATCCGTATCCTCTTCTTCGTCGCCGAAGGCCGCGGGCAAGTGATCGACGACGAGAAGCAGGTGAGCGCCTATCCCAAGGTCGCCGCGCCGGTACGCGCGCCCTTCGTCGAGAGTGACTGGGATCTCGCGACGATGGAGCCGAAATCAGGCCTGTATCCCGCACAGACCGCACCGATGCCGCAGGAACATCTGTCGGCGCGCGACCTCGATTCGCGCGGTGGCGTGAAGTGAGCGCGCTGTTCGCGATATTGCTCGCGGGCACGGCAGCGCCTGCGATGGTCGTTATCGACGAAGCGGCGACGGTGCGCGAAGAAGCGCCGCCGCACGGGGCGATCGGTATGTCGACCGCATATCGGATCAGCGACAGCGTCCCGGCGCCGCGCAGCTTCGAATTCCGCAAGCGCGCGCTTCACGTCGGCGCGGCGATCGGCGTGCATCCCATCGACCATGATGAAATCTATTATGTCCTGTCGGGCACCGGCATCGTCCATTCGGACGGCGACGAGAAGGAACTGAAGGCCGGTACGGCCGCATGGCTGTACAAGGGCGCTCTCGTCGGCATCCGCCAGACTGGCGCCGAACCGCTGGTGCTGATCATCGCCTATCCCAACAAGGCCGCCGAATAATGACGATGGGCCGCCGCGAGATGTTGACCGCGGGCCTGGCGCTGCCCCTTGCGAGCGCGGCGGCTGCGACGACCTGGACGCGGCCCGCCGGGTTTGCGCCCGACGCCAGCATCCCGCTCTGGCCCGACGGCCATATCAAGCCGCCGCCCGGCCTGGCCGAAAAGGTCGTCCAGCGCAGCGACGATCCCAACGCCAGCGATCGCATGCTGCAAGGGATCACGCGCCCCCGGCTCGACATCTTTCGCGCCGCCAGACCCAATGGCGCGGCCGTGATTCTCGCGCCCGGCGGCGGGTACCGTTATGTCGTGATCGACAAGGAAGGTTATGAACTCGCGCGCTGGCTGAGGGAACGGGGCGTTACCGTCTATGTCCTCTTCTATCGCTTGCCCGGCGACGGCTGGGCCGATCGGTCGAACGTGCCGCTGGCCGATGCACAGCGTGCGATGCGGCTGGTACGAAACCGTGCGGCGATCGACGGCATCGACCCCGCCCGCGTCGCTTTCGGTGGCTTCTCAGCCGGCGGCCAAGTTGCAACGAGCCTGCTCACGCGCTTCGACGCAAAGGTCTATGACCCCGTCGATAGTGCCGACACGCTGTCGGCGCGGCCCGATGCCCTCGCCGCCATCTATCCCGTCGTTTCGATGGATCCTGCGATCGCCCATGCGGTCAGCCGCGAGCGGCTGCTCGGTCCCGATCCCGACCTGGCGCAGCAAACGCTCCATTCGCCCGAGCGGCAGGTCCGCCCCGACATGCCTCCACTATGGCTGCTTCATGCCGAAGACGACAGCGTGGTGAAGATCGAGAACAGCCTGCGTCTGCAAGAGGCGGCACGCAGCGTCGGCATATCCTGCGAGGCGCATTATTTTGCCGAGGGAGAGCATGGCTTTGGCCTGCTGAAGACTGCGGGGCTGCCCGTCGCGATCTGGCCCGATCTGCTGCGGAACTGGCTGAAGGCCAGGACGATCGTCTAGCTGCCCGGCTGGACATACGGGACCCGCGCGAACAATTCGCGTTCCCATTTGCGCGGATCCTGCTCGACGCGGCTTGCCGTATCGAAGATCATCGTCCGCCGCCTGGCAAGATCATAGGCCGGCCAGCCAGGATCGCCGGTGCGCGCGAAGCGGACGAAGGCGTCCATCACGCGGTCGCTCATCGCCTGCTGCGCCGGGGTCGGATCGGGAAGCGTCCCAAAGCTGAGGCCAATGTCGTCGGCATGTTTCGCGGCTTCGAAATCAAGCTGATAGACGAAAGCAGGATGCCCCGCGCGGGCGCGGGCCTCGGCCTCCTCGACCTGTCCGCGCCAACTGCGCGCCGAGGTGACGATGCGGTGGAACAGCTCAGGCGGATCGGCCTTCGGATAACGCGCCCGAAACTGGCCAACCACCCATGACGGCTCGATATCGATCCGCATCTCCGGGGCGATGCGGGCAGCGAGATTGTCGAAGTTCAATCCCGCGAGCTGCTTGCCGTCGGGCGCATAGAAAGCGCGCGTTTCCATCACGACATTGCCGAGCATCATCGGGATGCCGAGCGACTGCGGCGCAGCGTCGGGCCAGAAGGGGTGGCGCGTCAAATGCGTCATGTCGAGTACCGGCCCCATATAGACCGAGCCACCCAGAATCGGATCGGTCGCCGACAGGGCCGCCACCAGTTGCTCGACCGGCGCGGTCGCGGGATCGTTACCGGCGCCGAGCTTTGCCAGAAAAGCCTCGGCTCGCCGTGTCGCGTTGAGCGGGCCGGAAGCCGTGACCTGCTGCCCGCTCATCGTGATCGCCTTGTGGAACAGGCCCCTGGCCTCGGGCATCGCCATCAATGTCGCGATCTTTGCGCCGCCACCCGACTGACCAAACACCGTGACATTGCCGGGATCGCCGCCAAAGGCCGCAATGTTGCGCCGAACCCACTGAAGCGCGGCGATCAGGTCGAGCTGCCCGGCATTGCCGCTGTCGGGAAAGAGGGGGTCGAGCCGTGCGAGATACAGATAGCCGAGCGCGTTGAGGCGGTGGTTGACCGTCACCACCACGACGTCGCCGCGCGCCGCAAGTTTCGCGCCGTCGTTGATCGGATCGGTGACGCTTCCGGTCGAATAGGCGCCGCCGTGGAAATAGACCATCACCGGCCGCTTCGCCTTGCCCGTGGACGCAGGCGTCCAGACGTTCAGGAAGAGGCAATCCTCCGATTGCGGGCGGTAGCGATCGCCGACCTGCGGGCAAGCGGGGCCGAAAGCTCCACCCGCCACCTGTTCGGCGCGCAATATCGGCGCCGGTGCGCGGAAGCGATCGGCCCGAGCGTATCGGATACCGACAAAGCAAATGGCGCCGGGCAGCGCGTCATGCCAGGACCGGCTGTCGTACGGGCCATCGGCCGCCGCGATCCGGCGTGTCGCGACATATTCTTCCTCAGCCCGTACATTTGCCGTGGCTGCCAGCGCGATGCCGCCGGCCAGAAAGGCTCGGCGATCGAACCTCTCAGCGCCGGACATCGAGCCCGCCGCCGTGGAAGGCGTCGATATCGGCCTGCCCGAATCGGCTCGCGTCGCCCGGAAGCGAATGTTTGAGGCAGGTGAGCGCCAATCCGGTTTCCGCCATCGCCCGTGCGTCGCCTGCCGACAGATATCCGTGCAGCACCCCCGCAGCAAAAGCGTCGCCCGCTCCGATGCGATCGACGATCCCCGTGACGTCGACCTCGGCCGTCTGATGGCTGCTGCCTCGAAGGTCGACGCGCGCCGCGATGCGGTGATGATCGGCCGTGACGGTGTGCCGGGCAGTCGACGCAATCAGCTTGAGGTTCGGGAAGGCAGCAAAGCCCGCCTCGGCTGCCTCGCGCCGACGGTCCCCGCCCTCGCCGCTGAACTCGCGGCCGAGCACCAGCGACAGGTCGCGATGGTTACCGAAGAGAATATCAGCCGTCCCGATCAGCTCGGACAGGATCGCGCGCGGGTCGCTATCCCACGCCTCCCACAGCATCGCACGATAATTGCCGTCAAAGCTGACGGGGACGCCAAGCCGCTTCGCCGCGCGGGCAGCGGCCAGCGCCGCTTCGGCCGAGCGCGGCCCGAGCGCGGGGGTGATTCCCGACAGGTGCAACAGACCAGCGCCTTTCAGCAGCCGGTCGAAATCATAATCTTCGGGCCCGGTCGCCGCGAAACTCGACCCCGCGCGATCATAGACGATCTCCGAAGCGCGCAGGCCCGCACCCACGCTGAGGAAATAAAGCCCCATGCGACCGGGATGATGTGTGACGGCGGTGCAATCGACATTTGCGCCGCGCACCGCCGCCACTGCACCGCGACCCAGTGCATTCGAAGCTATCTTGCTGACCATCGCGCAGTCATGACCCAGATGCGCAAGCCCGATCGCGACATTCGCCTCGGCCCCGCCGACATGGACCGACAGCGACGGCGACTGCATGAGCAATTCATTGCCCGGTGCGGTCAGGCGGATCAGCAGTTCGCCGAAGAAGACGAGGCGGCCGGACATGGCGCGATGCTAGCGCGCGAGCCAGCCGCCGTCGACGGCAAGGATATGGCCCTGGACATAGTTCGACGCGCCGGAAGCCAGGAACACCGCGGCGCCGCCGATATCGGCGGGGTCACCCCACCGGCCGGCGGGGATACGCTCCATGATCTGGCGATTGCGCGTCTCGTCCGACTGCAACGCAGCGGTATTGTTCGTCGCGATATAGCCGGGTGCGATCGCGTTTACCTGAACCCCCTTCGCCGCCCATTCGTTGGCGAGCAGCTTGGTCAGACCGCCGACGCCCGATTTCGACGCGGTGTAGCTCGGCACGCGAATGCCGCCCTGAAAGGTCAGCATCGAGGCGATGCTGATGATCTTGCCCGACCCGCGCGCGATCATATGCTTGCCGACAGCCTGGCAGAGAAAGAAGAGCGTCTTGAGATTGGTGTCCATCACCGCGTCCCAATCCTCTTCGGTGAAGTCGACCGCGTCGGCGCGGCGAATGATCCCGGCATTGTTGACGAGAATGTCGATGCGCCCGAATTCGCCGAGCACCGCATCAACGAGCGGTTGAACCGCGGCAACGGCCGACAGGTCGGCGCTGAAATTGTCGGCCTTGCGGCCAAGCACACGCACCTTGTCGACCGTCTCGGTCGCAGGAGAGCGGCCGGCAGCCGCGATGTCAGCGCCCGCTTCGGCGAGCGCGAGCGCGATCCCCTGCCCGATGCCGGTATTGGCACCGGTGACGAGCGCGACCTTGCCCGAAAGATCGAAGAGACCGGCCATTATTTGAGCTGGCAGATGTCGAGGACGTTCATGTCGGTATAGTCCAGATTCTCGCCGCCCATCGCCCAGATGAAGGCATATTTCTTCGTGCCCGACCCCATGTGGATCGACCAGGGCGGGCTGATCACCGCTTCCTCGTTCGCGATCACGATGTGCCGCATGCTGTCGGGCTCGCCCATATAATGGAAGATGCGATCATTCTCTTCGGGCAGGTCGAAGTAGAGATAGATTTCGCTGCGTCGGTCGTGGAGGTGCGGCGGCATCGTGTTCCACACGCTGCCCTCCTCCAGCACGGTAAGCCCGAGGAGCAGTTGCGCACTTTCGCATACGCCCGGGATGACGAGCTGATAGATCGTCCGCTGGTTCGAATTGGCAAGGTCGCCGCGCGCGAGCGGGTTTGCCTGGTCGAGCGTGATATGCTTGATCGGGCAGACCTTATGCGCCGGGAGCGACGCAAGGTAGAAGCGCGCGCCGTCGCCTTCGAAAACCACGTCCTTCGACCCCATGGAAATGTATAGACATTCCTTGTTCTTCATTTCGAAGCGCTGGCCGTCGACCGTGATGGCGCCCGCGCCGCCGATATTCACCGCCGCCATCTCGCGCCGTTCGAGGAAGGGGCGCCCCGCCGCCGAAGCGGGTTCGGTCTGGTCGGGAAGCTTCAGCGGTCCGCCTTTCGGAACCGCACCGCCGATGACAAAGCGTTCGTTGTGCGAATAATTGAGGTTCACCTTGCCGTCTTCGAACATTCCTTCGACAAGATAGCGGTCGCGCAGCGCCCCGTTATCGACGCTCTCCATCATATCGGGGTGCGTGGCATGATAGGTCTTGGCAAACATCGGGGGCATCCTCACTGACTCGAAAATTCTTTGGTGTTGGCTCTTCGCTACCGTCAATGGTAACCGGTGTCAATATTGGTCGCGCTGGGGCGCCGGGACCAGCGACCAAAAGTGTCGCACTTTGTCGCAAAGGCCGGAAACCGCTTGCATGGTGCATTGCAATAGGTTGAATAGCGCCAACTCTCCGGCCGCCCGGCATAACCCGAGACGGATTTTTCGAATGATGAAGACCAAGCCGCTGTTCCTTCTAGGAGCTCTGTGCATCACGACGTTCTCGCTCGGCGCCTGTTCGGGCAAGGAAGAGGATGGTCGCGGCAATCGTACGCCCCAGGTCGGCTATGTCGTGGTGAAGATCGAGCCGGTCCCGCTCACCACCTCGCTCGGCGGGCGAACCGTGGCGTTCGAGACGAGCGAGGTGCGCCCGCAGGTCAACGGCATCATCCGCCGACGCCTGTTCACCGAGGGCGGTTTCGTCCGCGCCGGACAGCCGCTCTATCAGATCGACGCGAGCCTCTATCAGGCAGCGGTCGACCAGGCGGCCGCCAATCTGGCGAGCGCCCGCGCGAGTGCGCAGGCGGCCGAGGAAAAAGCCAGGCGCTTCGAACCCCTCGCCAAGATTCAGGCGGTGTCGCAACAGGATTACAGCGATGCGCTCGCACAAGCACGCAGTGCGCGCGCAGCGGTTGCGCAAAGCTCCGCGGCGCTGGAAACAGCACGAATCAACCTGCGCTACACGACGCTTTCGGCACCGATCAGCGGACGCATCGGCCGCTCGCTCGTCACGCCAGGCGGACTGGTCAGCGCCAGCCAGACAACCCCGCTGGCGGTGATTCAGCAGACCGATCCCATCTATGTCGATATGCAGCAGTCGAGCGCCGACCTGACGCGGCTGCGCCAGGCACTGGCCAGCGGCGGCGTCACGCCGGGCGGGACATCGGTACGGTTGAAGCTGGAAGATGGCAGCGATTATGGCTTCGTCGGCTCGGTCCAATTTTCCGAAGTGACGGTCAGCGAGGCGACGGGGACCGTCACGCTGCGCGCGCGCTTCCCCAATCCGCAGGGCCTGTTGCTTCCCGGCATGTTCGTGACCGCCTTGTTCGACCAGGCGGTCAATCCGACCGCGATGCTGGTCCCGCAAACGGCGGTGCAGCGCGACTTCGACGGATCGGCTTTCGTCTATCTGGTCGGCAAGGATAACAAGGCCGCACGGCGAAAGGTCGTGGCCGACCGGACCGTCGGATCGAACTGGGTCGTATCCGAAGGACTGAAGCCCGGGGACAAGGTCATCACGCAGGGGGTCGGCAACCTGAAGCAGGGGGCACCGATCAAGCCGGTCCCGGCGAGCAGTCCGCAGCGGTTGGGGGCACCCGCCGGCACTGCAGCCAACAAGGGCGCAGCGGCGAAAGGAAACTAGTCCCCCATGTCGCGTATCTTCATCGACCGGCCGATCTTCGCCTGGGTGCTGGCGATCGTCGTCATGCTTGCCGGCATCGGCGCGCTACGCGCCCTGCCGGTCGAGCAATATCCGGACATCGCGCCGGCGCAGGTCAACATCCGCGCCTCCTATCCCGGCGCATCGGCCGAGACGATCGAGAACAGCGTCACGCAGGTGCTCGAACAGCAGCTGACCGGAATCGACGGCCTGCTCTATTTCAGTTCGCAGTCCAGCTCGCGCGGGCAAGCGAACATCACCGCGATCTTCGCGAAGGGGACAGACCCCGACATTGCGCAGGTCCAGGTCCAGAACAAGATTCAGTCGGCGCTGTCGCGCCTGCCGCAGCAGGTTCAGCAGCAAGGCATTCGCGTCACCAAGTCCAACTCCGACACGCTGCTGCTCGTCGGAGTCTATGATTCGACCGACACGCGATCGAATCAGGATGTGTCGGACTATATGGCATCGAACATCCAAGACCCGCTGTCGCGCGTCGAGGGGGTCGGCGACATCAACATCTTCGGCGCGCCGCACGCGATGCGCATCTGGCTGAACCCGCAACGCCTTGCAGCAGTGGCGCTGATGCCGAGCGACGTCATCAATGCGATCAGCGCCCAGAACAGCGAAGTTGCCGCGGGCGAAGTCGGCGGCCTTCCGGCGCCGCAGGGCCAGATGCTCAACGCGACGGTCACCGCGCAGTCGCGCATGCAGACGCCCGAGGAGTTCGAGAATATCGTCCTCAAGACGCTGCCCGATGGGTCGACGGTGCGGATCAAGGATGTCGCGCGGGTCGAGATCGGGGCCGAAAGCTACGCCGCGATCAGCCGCATCAACGGCCATCCCGGCGCGGGCATGTCGATTTCGCTTTCACCGGGCTCGGACGCGCTCGAGACCGCCGATCGCGTGAAGGCGCGCATGGAGGAATTGGCCGCCGATTTCCCCGACGGCCTCACTTACAGCTATGCCAACGACGCGACCGCCTTCATCAAGCTGTCGGTCAGCGAGGTGCAGAAATCGCTGTTCGAGGCGATCCTGCTCGTCATCCTCGTCATGTTCGTCTTCCTGCAAAGCTGGCGAGCGGTTCTGATCCCGGCGATCGCCGTGCCGGTCGTGCTGCTCGGAACCTTTGCCGTCTTTTACATGCTCGGCTTCAGTATCAACACATTGACGCTGTTCGGGCTGACGCTTGCGATCGGCCTGCTCGTCGACGACGCGATCGTCGTGGTCGAGAATGTCGAACGCTTGATGGAAGAGAATCCCGGCATGTCGCCCCGCGATGCGACGATCCAGTCGATGAAGGAGCTGCAGGTCGCGCTGATCGCCATCGCGCTCGTCCTGTCGGCGGTGTTCCTGCCCATGGCCTTCTTCGGCGGCTCGACGGGGGTCATCTATCGCCAGTTCTCGGTCACCATCGTTTCGGCGATGGCGCTGTCGGTGCTCGTCGCGCTGATCCTCAGTCCGGCGCTGACCTCGACCCTGCTCAAGCCAAAGGCGCATGGCGAAGCGGCCGAACGGCCGCATCGCTTCCCCCGTGCGCATGCGATGATGAAACGCGCGCAGGACGGCTTCAACGGCTGGTTCGACCGCACGGTGAATCGCTACGTCGGCAGCGTCACCAAGGTCGTCGACCGCAAATGGCGATTTCTGGGTATCTATGCCCTGCTTCTCGTCCTTCTTGCATTCCTGTTCCTGCGATTGCCGAGCGGATTCCTGCCGAACGAGGACCAGGGCCGCGTCCAGGTTCAGTTCCGCCTGCCCGCCGGCGCAACGCAAGCGCGCACGCTTGAAGTACGCGACCAGATCGAGAAATATCTGCTGACCCAGGAAAAGGCGAATGTGCAGGCGCTGTTCCTGGTCGCGGGCGGCGGCCCCGGCGCTTCGGGCCAGAATACCGGACAGGGCTTTATCAACCTCGTCCACTGGGACGATCGCAAGGGAACGGAAAACACCGCCGACGCGATCGCCGACCGCACGCGCAAGGCACTGTCGGGCCTGCGCGACGCACAGATATTCGCACTCGTTCCCGGCGCGGTCCGGGGATTGGGCGATGCATCGGGCTTCACGATGGAGTTCCAGAATCGCAGCGGGATGAGCCGTGCCGAATTTTCTGCGGCGCGCGATCAGCTCATCGCCGCCGCCAACGCCAATCCCAAGCTTACCGCGGTCCGCCTCAGCGATCTTCCCGACGTTTCGACGCTGAAGATCGACATCGATACGCAGCGCCTGACGGCCTATGGCCTCAGCAACAGCGACGTGAACAACACCCTCGCGACCGCCTGGGGCGGACGCTATGTCAACGACTTCATCGACAAGGGCCGCGTCAAGCGCGTCTATGTCCAGGGCGATGCCGAATATCGCGCGAAGCCTGAAGATCTCGGTCAATGGTATGTCCGCTCATCGGACGGCGAGATGTCGCCCTTTTCCGCTTTTTCGAAGATCGGCTGGTCGACGACGCCCAGCAGCACGTCGCGTTTCCAGGGTGTCGCCGCGTTCGAGATTTCGGGCCAGCCTGCGCCGGGCACGAGTTCGGGCGAGGCGATGGACGAAATGGAACGCATGGCCGCCGAAATCCCCGGCACCAGCGTTGCCTGGGCGGGCTCTTCCTATCAGGAACGGCTGTCGTCGGGACAGGCGCCCCTGCTCTATGCGCTCTCGCTGCTCGTCGTCTTCCTCTGCCTCGCGGCGCTGTATGAGAGCTGGTCGATCCCGCTCGCGGTGCTGCTCGTCATTCCGCTCGGACTGGTCGGCGCGATCTTCGCCGTGACGCTGCGAGGGCTGGAAAACGACGTCTATCTGCAGATCGGCCTGCTGACGACGATGGGGCTCGCGGCGAAAAACGCGATCCTGATGATCGAATTCGCCGAGCAGGAGGAAAGAAAGGGCAAGCGCGTGATCGAGGCGGCGGTCGAGGCGGCACGCATCCGTCTCCGCCCGATCCTGATGACGAGTTTCGCCTTCATCTTCGGCGTGCTGCCGCTTGCGATCGCCACCGGCGCGGGCGCGAACAGCCGCGTCGCGATCGGCACGTCGGTGATCGGCGGCATGTTGACCGCGGCGTTGCTCGCGATCTTCTTCATTCCCCTCTTCTTCGTGCTCGTCCGCCGCGGCGTGCGCGACGGCCTTGCTGCGCTCCGTCGCCGCTTCGGAAAACAACGGCCTGATGCGGAGGCCACGACATGAAGCGCAATTCGTTTATCCTGATCGCGATGCCGCTGATGCTTACAGGCTGCTCGCTCGCACCCAAGACGGTCCTGCCTGCACCCCCGGTGTCGCAGAGTTGGCCCGTCGGCGATGCCTATCTGCTGCAAAGCGAGGAGGCGCTGCCGATCCTGTCGTACAAGACGGTCTTCAGCGATGCGCGCCTGCAAAGCCTGGTCGATCAGGCAATGGCGAACAACCGCGACCTCCGCGTCGCCTATGCCAATGTCGCCGCAGCGCGCGCACAGGCACGCGTCAGCCGGGCCGGCCAGTTCCCTGCACTCGGCGTCAGCGCCGGCGCCGGCTATTCGGACAGCGGCGGGACTAGCGGCGGCAGCGGCGATTTCTCGCTGCGCGGCGGTATCACGTCGTTCGAACTCGACCTGTTCGGTCGTCTCGCCAATGCCGCCGAATCCGACCGCAACAGCGCACTGGCGACCGAAGCCGCCTCGCGCACCGTGCGCCTCGCGCTGATCGCCGATCTGGCGAACGCCTGGGCCGCCTATGGCGCCGATCGCGACCTGCTCGCGATCGCGGAAGACACGGCCGCCAATGCGCGCGAGAATGTCCGTCTGACCAAGGCACGGCTCGACGGTGGCGTCGCCCCGCGCACCGACCTTCGTCAGGCCGAACAGATTCTCGCGACGGCAGAGGATTCGATCGCGCAGCAGAAGACCGCGCTGGCGCAGGACGAGAATCTCATTCGCCTGCTCGTCGGGGCCGATATCGACCGGGCCCTGCTTCCGGCGGGCCTTGCTGAAGTCACGCCCGGAATTGCATCGCTTCCTGCTGGGGTCAGCTCGCAGATATTGCTCCGCCGCCCCGACGTGATCGAGGCCGAATATCGCCTGCGCGCGGCCAATGCCGATATCGGCGCGGCGCGGGCGCGGCTGTTCCCGACCATCTCGCTCACCGGCTTGCTCGGCTTCGCAAGCAACGCCCTCTCCAGCCTGTTCGACGGAGGCTCGTTCAACTATTCGGTCGGCGGCGACGCAACCGCGACCATATTCGACTTCGGCGGGCGTCGCGCCGGGGTGGATGTGACCAAGGCACAGCGTGACGCCGCGGTCGCAAGCTATGAAGGCGCGATCCAGACGGCCTTCCGCGAGGTCGCCGACGCACTGGCCGTGCAGGGTACGATCGCCGAGCGTGTCCGCGCGGCCGCGGCGAACAGCGAAGCCGCTGCCGATACCGCGATGCTTACCGATGCCCGCTACAAGGGCGGGGTCGACAGCTTCCTCGCCAGCCTCGACGCGCAGCGCAGCCTCTATTCGGCCCGGCGCAGCGAGATCGCGACGCAGCTATTGCTCGTTCAGACCCGTATTGCCCTCTTTCGCGCCTTGGGCGGCGACAGCAGCGCGGGGTCCACCGCCCCCTGATCCTGCCTGGCCTTGTGCCCGACTCATCTTGACATATGTCCCTGCTCGCGCGCTAATAGAACAAATCAGGAACAAATGATGCGCGAGTCGTCTTCCCCTCTCGCCGGGCTGCGCCAACGCATCGCCCGGCTGACTACCGATGGTGGCACAGCGAGCCGCCAGGCCGGATATCGGCTGGCGAGCGGTCATGCGGATTTCGATGCCGCGCTTGGCGGCGGCCTGGCGACCGGGCGTGTCCATGAATTTTTCTCCGCCGATGTACTCGGCGGCACGAGCGCAGCCGCTTTCGCCGCGCTGCTCGCGCTGCGCTCCCCCGGCCGTGGCCCGCTCATCTGGCTGCGCACCGCCGATGCCGCGAATCGCGCCGGCCATATCTATGCGCCGGGCATCGCAGAACTTGGTGGCGATCCTGCACAGTTGCTGCTCATTCAGGCGCCTGACCCGAAAATGCTGCTCGCCTCCGCCTATGACGCGATCCGCTGCGGAGGATCGGGGGGAGTGGTTTTGGAGAGTTGGGGGCGTTTCCCACACTATGACCTCACTGCGGGCCGCCGGCTAGCGCTCGGCGCGCGCGAGGCCGGCACGACGCTGTTGATGCTCCGCCTCAATGCCGTGCCTACGCCCAGCGTCGCCGAGACGCGCTGGCGCGTCGCCGCCGCCGCTTCGCAAGCGCTCGATGCCAATGCGCCGGGAGCGCCCTCCTTCGACCTCGAACTGCTGCGCTGGCGCGCCGGACCTGCCGGCGGCCGCTGGCGACTGGACTGGAACCATGACGAACATGCCTTCAGGGAACCGGCGCTATCTGGCGCTCTTCTTCCCCTACCTGCCCGCCGAGCGGCTCGTCCGCGCGGCGCCGCAGCCGCCTGACGCCCCGCTGGTCTTCGCCGAAAAGCAGCGCGGCGCGCTGCGTATCGCGAGCATCGATCCCGCGGCGCATGCAGTCGGACTCGCGACCGGCATGCCGCTCGCGGACGCGCGTGCGTGCGTGCCCGACCTGATCGTCGTCGCCCACGATCCGGCCGCCGACCAAAGCTGGCTCGACCGGCTCGCGCTCGGCTGCAACCGCTACACCCCGCTCGTCGCGCTCGACGCTCCCGATGGACTGATCCTCGATATCACGGGAACCGAGCATCTGTTCGGGGGTGAGGCGGGGCTGGTTGCCGATGCCGAAATGCGCCTGTCGCGGCTCGGCATGACGGTGCGTCAAGCGCTCGGCCCCACCGCCGAGGCCGCCCGCGCGCTCGCGCGTTACCAGACGCGCCCTGCCCCCGACGAAGCGAGCGCGATCCGGCGCCTTCCCGTCCTCGCGCTCGAGCTGGAGGGCGAGGCGACGACTGCGCTCGTCCGCGCCGGTCTGAAAACAATCGGCGATCTCGCAAGCCGTCCGATGGCGAATATCGCTGTCCGCTTCGGCGCCGAGGCGGCCACCGCGCTCCGCCGCATCCTCGGCGACGCGCCGAGTCCGCTCGATCCGCGCATCGCGCCCACGCCCGTGGCCGTCGAACACCGCTTCGCCGAACCGCTCGGCAGCACTGCGCATGCGACCAAGATACTCACCGAGCTTGCGGGCGAAGCGGTCGAAGAGCTTGCCGAACGCGGCAAGGGCGGCCGTCAATTCCGCGCTACCTTCTTTCGCAGCGACGGCCTGGCGCGCAGCATCGAGGTCGAAACCGGCCATGCGACGCGCGACGTCGGCCTTGTCATGCGTCTGTTCGCCGAGCGGATGGATGGGCTGGCCGATCCACTCGACCCCGGCTTCGGGTTCGACATGATCCGTCTCGCGGTTCCTCGCCTCGACCCGCTCGGCGCGACGCAGCTGAAGCTGGAGGGCGGTGCGGTGCGCGAAGCCGCCGCGATCGACGAATTCATCGACCGGATGACGACGCGGCTGGGGCGCGGAAGCGTCAGGCGGCTGGTTGCCGCCGATACCCATATTCCCGAGCAGGCGCAGCTCGCATTGCCAGCGATCGACGCGCCTGCACCGACGCCGTGGCAAGCACCCGCCCCCGGAGAGCCACCAACGCGTCCGTTTCACCTTTTCGACCCGCCACAACCGATCGATGTGATCGCCGAGGTCCCCGATGGCCCGCCGCATCAGTTTCGCTGGCGCCGCGCGACGCATTCGGTGCGCCGTTATGAAGGCCCGGAACGCATTGCCGCCGAATGGTGGCGCCGCCGCGACAATGCCGGCCTGACCCGCGACTATTACCGCGTCGAGGATGTCCAGGGCCGCCGCTACTGGCTTTTCCGCCACGGCCTGTACGACGAGAAAGCCGACCCGCGCTGGTATATCCACGGGGTCTTCGCATGAGCGATGCGTCCGCCCCGACCCCGGTCACCGCCGATACCGATGCCGATGCCGGCTTCGCCGAACTGGTCGCCGCGACCAACTACAGCTTCCTGCGCGGTGCCTCGCATCCGGCGGAGATGGTGGCAGAAGCAATCAACCTCGGCATGCGCGGTATCGGCATCGCCGACCGCAACAGCGTCGCGGGGGTGGTGCGGGCCTGGGCCTTTCTGAAGGAGCAACAGGCCAAGCAACCTGAAATGGTGAAAGATTTCCGGCTGGTGGTCGGCGCAAGGCTCGTCTTCGTCGACGGCACCCCCGACATCGTCGCCTATCCGGTCAGCCGACATGGCTGGGGGCGGCTGACCCGCCTTCTCTCCACCGGAAACCTGCGCGCACAAAAAGGCGACTGCATCCTCAGGCTCGAAGATTTGCTGAATCATTGCGACGATCTGCTGCTGATCGCGACGGGCGGCGACGCGGCTTTGCTCCATATCCTGAAGCAAGCGCGGCCGAAGTCGGTATGGCTGGCCGCGACGATGCCGCAGTCGGGGGCCGACGCACGGCGATTGGCCGCACTTCAGCGCTTGTCGGCGGCGACGAACATTCCCTTGCTCGCGACGAACGACGCGCTTTACGCAACCGCCGCCCAGCGGCCGCTCCATGACATCATCACCTGCATTCGCGAAGGCGTGACCGTCGCGGAAGCAGGCAAGCTGCTACGCGCCAATGCGGAACGTCATCTGAAACCGCCCGCTGAAATGAAGCGGCTTTTCGCGCATAGTCCGAAGGCGATCGATGCAAGTGCCAAGATTCTGGCACGCGTCGGCTTTCGTCTCGACGACCTGCGATACGAATATCCGCACGAGCCGGTGCCGCCCGGCTGGAAGCCGTTCAATTATCTGCACCATCTGGTGAAAACCGCAGCGGAAGAGCGGTATGGCACACCCCTGGACAAGAAAGTCCGCACGCTCATCGGGAACGAACTGCGCCTGATCAGGAAACGAAACTATGTCTATTATTTCCTGACAGTCTACGATCTCGTGCGTTTTGCCCGGACGCAGGAACCGAAAATCCTCTGTCAGGGACGCGGCTCGGCGGCCAATTCGATCGTGTGTTTCCTGCTGGGCGTCACCTCGGTCGACCCGATGAAGCACGACCTGCTGTTCTCGCGCTTCGTCTCGGCCGAACGCGATGAGCCGCCCGACATCGACGTCGATTTCGAGCATGAGCGTCGTGAAGAGGTCATCCAGTATATCTATGATCGCTACACGCGCGATCGCGCCGCCATTGCCGCCACCGTCATCCATTATCGACCGCGCAGCACGATCCGTGAGGTCGGAAAGGCGCTAGGTCTCAGCGAGGATGTGACCGCCCGGCTTGCCGATACGAGTTGGGGAAGCTGGGGTGACGAGGTGCCGGTCGAACGGCTCGTCGAAGCTGGGCTCAATCCATGTAATGGCGAGGTCGAGCGGCTGCACCGCTTTGTCGGCGAACTGCTGAAGGCACCGCGGCATCTGTCGCAGCATGTCGGCGGTTTCGTGCTTACCGAAGGCCGTCTCGACGAACTGGTGCCGATCCACAACGCCGCGATGGAGGATCGCACCTTCATCGAATGGGACAAGGACGACATCGACGCGCTGGGCCTGATGAAGGTCGACGTGCTCGCGCTCGGCATGCTGACCTGTATCCGCAAATGCTTCGACCTGATGCGCCTGCATGGCCTTGGCGACCACACGCTGGAGGTCGACATCGAGTGCGATGATCCAGCGGTGTACGGCATGCTTCAACGCGGCGACAGCATCGGGGTATTTCAGGTCGAAAGCCGTGCGCAAATCAACATGCTGCCCCGGCTGAAACCCGAAATATTCTATGACCTGGTCGTACAGGTGGCCATCGTCCGACCCGGGCCGATCGAGGGCGACATGGTCCACCCTTATCTGCGTCGCCGCAAAGGGGAGGAGCCGGTCGAATTTCCGAAGCCCGCGCCGCCACATCCGCCTGATGAACTGAAGGATGTCCTGGGAAAGACCTTCGGCGTACCGCTGTTTCAGGAACAGGCGATGAAACTGGCCATGGTCGCGGCGGACTTCAGCCCGGAAGAAGCCAACGGCCTGCGGCGCGCGATGGCGACCTTTCGCAATGTCGGGACGATCGACAATTTCCGCGAAAAGATGATCGGCGGGATGGTCGCGCGCGGATACAGGCAGGAGTTCGCCGAACGCTGTTTCAAACAGATCGAAGGCTTCGGCAGCTATGGTTTTCCGGAAAGCCATGCCCAGTCGTTCGCACGGCTGGTCTATGTCTCCTCGTGGATCAAGCACTACCACCCCGCGGTCTTCGCCTGCGGCATCCTCAATTCGCAGCCGATGGGATTCTATGCGCCCGCGCAGCTTGTCCGCGATGCACGCGAGCATGGGGTCGAGGTGCGCGAAGTCGATGTGAATGCCAGCCATTGGGACAACAGCCTCGAACGGCGCGACGATGGCGCGCTCGCGCTACGGCTGGGTTTGCGGCAGGTCGACGGGTTTCGCGAGGAATGGGCAACGCAGATCGTCGGGGCGCGCATGGCGCCCTTCGCCTCGGTGGAAGAGCTGGCGCGCCGCGCGAACCTGCCGGCGCGGGCGCTGCGGCTGCTCGCCGATGCCGATGCGTGCCGGTCGATGGGGCTCGATCGGCGACCGGCACTATGGGATGCACGGCGTGTGCGGCAGGGGGTGTTGCCGCTGTTCGGCGCGGCCGAGGCGAACGAGCTGGGGTTCGAGGAGGATGCGAAGCTGCCCCCGACCCCGATGGTCGAGCATGTGCTTACCGATTATCAAACGACACGGCTGTCGTTGAAGGGACACCCGATGGCCTTTCTGCGCGGCGCCTTCGCCCGCGAAGGCGTGCTGAGCGCGGCCGAGGTCGCGGCAGCGAAGAACGGAACGATCGTGCGGACGGCGGGTGTCGTGCTGATCCGCCAGCGACCGGGCAAAGGCAATGCGATCTTCATCACGCTCGAGGATGAGGGCGGGATCGTCAACATCCTCCTGTGGGCGCGCCATTTCGAACGCTATCGCCGCGCCGTGATGGCATCGCGGCTGATGCTGGCAGAAGGTGAGGTGCAGCGGAGCAAGGAGGGCGTCATCCACCTGATGGCGACGCGCATCGTCGACCGTACCGATATGCTGGACGCCCTGGGCAGCGATCGCCGCTTCGAACCCGACCTCTGCCGTGCCGACGAGGTCAAGCATCCGCAAATTCCGCGCGGTCGTTCAGACGGAGAAAGGGCGCAGCGGCACGGCCATCCGCGCAATGTCCGCATCCTGCCCCGATCGCGCGATTTCCACTAGCCGGTTTTCCGACAGGCGCCGGACGCGAGCCCGCCGTGCATTTCGGTTCGGCCGAACCAAAAGCGAAGATGCCCCGGCTGTGGGGAGCCGGGGCATCGTATCAGGCCAATAAAGGGACCAACCAAAGTTGGCCTGAATTTGCGTTTGCGACCTTTGTTATATTAGCCGCGGAGCAGGTTCATCACGCCCTGCGCGCTCTGGTTCGCCTGAGCGAGCATCGCGGTCGATGCCTGCGACAGGATCTGAGCCGCAGCAAGCTTCGTCGATTCCGCCGAGAAGTCGGTGTCTTCGATGCGCGAGCGCGATTCGTCCAGGTTCGTGACACGTGCCGTCAAATTGTCGACAGCCGCGGTCAGGCGGTTCTGCTGCGCACCGATGTTGGCGCGTTCGCCGGCAACCGTGGTGATCGCGGTGTCGAGCGTGGCCAGGGCACCCGTGGCGCCGGCAGCCGTGGCAACCGACAGAGCGTTGACGCCCAGCGTGGTGGCGGTGAGGCTTGCGACCGTGATGTTCACCTTTTCACCGGTGTTGATGCCGGTCTGGATGTCGAAGCCGGCGGTCACGCTGCCGTCGAGCAGCTTGTTGCCGTTGAAGGTCGTCTGCGTCGTGATGTCACCGATCTGCGAGATCAGCGCGGTGACTTCCTTCTGCACCAGCGCACGGTCGGCGTCAGCAAGCGTGCCGTTCGAAGCCTGCATCGCCAGGTCACGCATACGAACGAGGATGTCCGAGATGCTGGCCGCACCGCTGTCGGCGGTCTGAGCGAGCGAAATACCGTCGTTGGCGTTGCGGATCGCCTGCGTGAAACCGCGCGAAGCAGCCTGCATGCGGGTCGCGACGGCGAGGCCGGCGGCGTCGTCCTTCGCGCTGTTGATGCGCTTGCCGCTCGAGAGGCGCTCCATCGCCTGCGACTGCGAGCGTTCTGCAACACGCGAGCTGTTCTGGGCGCGAAGCGCGCTCACATTGGTGTTGATGACAGTCATAATGTTCCTTTCCGGCCCCTTGGCCATTCCCGTGGTGTGAGGGCTCGGTGAGCGGTCACGGATGCAGTAACGGCGGGCGGCGGCGCGGTTTAAGTCGCCGCGTCAAAAAAATGCCGAAGGCGGTGTTAAGGCTGAGCGCATACGAACTATCCGATTGAAAAAGGCCATATATTATTTTTGGCACGCGCTTTGCATTACTCTTTGCGTGTGCGGTGCAAGCCTGCCCCGACGACGGATGAGAAGATTATGAGCACGATTGACCCGAGCCGGCTTCTGCAGATGCGGAGCACGATCCTCAATCAGAACCAGGCGCTGCAGCGCGCCGCGGGCAAAGGTGCCGCGGGCGGAATCGATGGCGGCGCAGGCGGGACAGCTCCCGACTTCGGCGCCGCGATCAGCAACGCCCTGCAGCAGGTCAACGCCCAGCAGGCGAAGGCCAGCGACCTCAGCGAAGCCTATGAGCGCGGCGACACGCACGACATCGTCAGTGTGATGATCGAGCGCCAGAAGGCCTCGCTCGGTTTCGAGACGACCCTGCAGGTCCGCAACAAGCTTCTCTCCGCGTATCGCGACATCATGAACATGCCGGTGTAACCCATGGCCGAAGCACAGACCCTTACCCCCGTCGACGACATGAACCGCCTGCCGGCTCCCATCATGGGTGCCCGTTTCGCGCCGGTGCAACAGTTCGTCCGTCAGCCCGCCGTCCAGCGCGCACTGCCGATGATCGCAACCACTGCGGCGATCAGCATCGCGGCGCTTGCCTATTTCATGACCACCGCCGCTCCGCAGGCGCCGCTCTTCGCCGGGCTTGACGACGCCGACAAGGCGGCGGTCGCCGACGCCCTGCAATCGCAGGGTATCAAGCATACGATCGACCCGACGACCGGCGCGCTGACCGTCGATGCCGACAAGCTCTATCAGGCGCGCATCGCGCTCGCCGGCCAGGGCCTGCCCAAGGCGCAGCCCAGCGGCGACAGCCTGATCGCTTCGCTGCCCATGGGATCGAGCCGGGCAATCGAAGGCGAGACGCTGCGCTCGGCACGCGAGGCCGACCTGTCGCGCACGATCGAGACGATCGACGCGGTCAAGATCGCCCGCGTGCACATCGCCGCAGCCGAACCCAGCCTCTTCGTCCGCGAGGACAAGCCCGCAACGGCATCGGTCATGCTGACGCTCCAGAACGGCCGCAGCCTCAGCGACGGCCAGGTACAGGCGATCCGCTTCCTCGTCGCCTCGTCGATCCCCGGCATGAACGCCGACGACGTGCAGGTCATCGACCAGCGCGGCGCGCTGCTCAGCGACGGCGTATCGAACAGCGACATGAAGTCCTTCCAGCTTCAGACGCAGATGGAAGAACGCTTCCGCCGCGCGCTCGACACGCTGCTCGGCCCGATGCTCGGCGCCGGTAACTATAGCGTCGAGGTCCATGCCGACGTCGACATGTCCGAAAGCCAGGCGACGCGCGAAAGCTTCCCGAAGGACGACCGCGCGCTGACCAACGAACAGGTCACCCGCACCGTCAGCGGCGACGGCACCGCGCCCGCGGTCGGCATCCCCGGCGCGCTGTCGAACCAGCCGCCGCAGGCATCGACCGTCACCGACAAGGCCCCCCTTCCCTCCGCGCCCGGCGCCCCCGCCGCGACGCAGACGAACAGCAACGAGAATGCGACCCGCGCCTATGAGGTCGGCCGCGAGATTTCGGTGACGCATCAGCCGCAGGGCCAGCTTCGCCGGGTCTCGGTCGCGGTCGCGCTCAATCAGGGCAAGAAAGCACTGACCCAGGCCGACATCGCCAAGATCGACGCGCTGGTGAAGGGCGCGGTCGGTTTCGACGCGACCCGCGGCGATCAGGTTGCGATCAGCCAGCGTCCCTTCGTCAAGGTCGAGGATGCGGCGCCCGCATTTTACGATGCGCCCTGGTTCCTGCCGCTGCTGAAGCAGGTCGGAGCCGTGCTCGCCGCGATCCTCGCTTTCTTCTTCGTCGGCCGCCCGATGATCAAGGCCACCAAGCAGCGCGCGGCCCAGCGCGCCGAGCGCGAGGCCGAGATCGAGGAAAGCCTGCTCGCAGTCGCCGACAAGCAGGCAGCCCTCGCGGCGCCGAGCACCGGCGGCAACCGCGAAATCACGCTCGACATGATCGAGGCCGCGCCGAGCTATGAAGCACGTGCGAACCTCGTCCGCGCCTTCGTCCGCCAGGACTCGGCACGCGCCGCGCTCGTCGTCCGTCAGCTGATGCAGGAGGGCGCCCGTGGCTGACGATCTCGACATGGAAATGGAAATCGAAACGCCGCGCGGAAAGCCCGCGCTCGAAGGATCGGCGGCTGCCGCTATCCTGCTGATGTTGCTCGAGGAAGAAGAAGCCGCGACGATCCTGAAGCATCTCGACGCCGATGAAGTGCGTCAGCTTGCCAAGTCGATGTTCGACAGCGCGAATGCCAGCGAGAACCAGATCGACCAGGCGCTGGACCAGTTCGTCAATCAGAGCCGCGGCGTTAGCGCGCTTGCGGTCGGCGCCGACACGCGCATCCGCACCGTGATCCACCAGGCGGTCGGCAACGTCCGCGCCGACAATATCCTTGCCGCCGTCGCGCCGCAGTCGAGCGCCGCGTCGCTCGAGATGCTGCGCTGGATGGACGTCGACGCGATCAGCGCGCTGCTCGCCAACGAGCATCCGCAGGTCGGTGCACTGATTCTGTCGGTGCTGGTCCCCGACGTCGCCGCGCGTGCAATCGAAACGCTGGACGAGGTGCTGCAGGCTGAACTGGTTCTGCGCGCCGCGCAGCTCACCGCTGTTCCCGCCGCCGCGATCGAGGATCTGGAAGCCGTGCTCGCCTCGGCCAATGTCGGCGGCCAGCGCGTCGCGAAGCAGCCGATCGGTGGTCCGAGCGATGTCGCAAAGATCATGAAGAAGATGCCGAAGCAGCTGTCGGAACGCACGATCCGCGCGCTGAAGAAGCAGGACAAGTTCCTCGCCCAGACGATCGAGGAAGAAATGTTCATCTTCGAAAATCTGCGCGATCTCGATGCCAAGAGCCTGGGCACGGTGCTGCGTTCGGTCGATGCGGCACAGCTCGCGGTCGCCCTCAAGGGCACCGACGAGGATATGGTCGACCGCTGCCTCGCCACCATGTCGAAGCGCGCGTCGGAAACGATCCGCGACGAAATGACCGAAATGACCATGGTCAAGCGCGTCGACGTCGACGAAGCGCAGAAGGCGATCATGCAGATCGTCCGCCAGATGGCCGCTTCGGGCGAAATCATGATCGCGGGGGCGGGCGACGACTATGTCTGATCGTTCCGCCGAGGCAACCGTCATCTCGCTCGCGCATGCGATGGCGGAAAGCCGCGGCTTCCGTCCGCTCCATTTCGGCGGCATGCCCGCACCGCAAGCCATGGCGGCGGATGTGCTGGTCGAAGTCGAAGCCGATGATCCGTTCGCGCTCGGCCTGGCCGAAGGCCAGCGCGTCGCGGAAGCCGCTTTCGCGGTCGAACGCGAACAGTTGCTCGCACTCCTCGCCAACACCGAGGCGCTGCAGGACGAACCGAGCGAGGAGCTGGCCCAGCTTATCGCGGAAACGGTCGAACGGCTCGTCCGCCAGATCGTCGACAGCGCTGCGATCGACGCCGCATGGCTACAGGCGCAGGCCGAAACCGCCGCCGCAATGGTCGCCGAGGCGGACAAGGCCCGCACGCTGTGGGTCAATCCCGCCGACGCTGTACTGTTGATGGATGCGCCGATCGCGCTGCCGATCGAAGCCGATCCGTCGATGGCGCGCGGCACGATCCGTATCGAAACCTCAGCCGGCTGGATCGAACATGGCCGCGCGGTCTATCTCAACGAACTGCGCGCCGCACTCGGCAGCGAGGATATCGCAGCATGACGCGCCGCCTCGCCCTGTCCGCCGAGCATCTGCTTGCGCCGGTAGATCTGACCGACGCCAGCCCGCGCCGTATCGGCACGCTCGTCGCGCACGAGGGCATCATGCTGGAGGTTTCGGGTTTCCCGCAGCCGCTCGGCAGCAATGTCCGCATCAAGTCGGCAACGGGCGACTATGTCTATGGCGAGGTCGTCGGCTTTCGCGGTCACCGCAGCCTGGTCCTGCCCTTCGACACCAACATGCCGCTGGTCACCGGCGCGCCGGTCGAACCGCATGGTGCAAGCTCGATGGTTCCCGTCGGCAAGGCGCTGCTCGGCCGCATTATCGACGCGCAGGGCAATCCGCTCGACGGCCGCCCGGCGGTCAAGTCGCAGTTCCAGTGGCCGCTCGCCGGCCGCAAGGTCAATCCGCTGCGTCGCGGCCGGGTGACCAAGCCGCTGAACATGGGCGTGCGCGCGATCAATGGCCTGCTCACCGTGGGCGAGGGCCAGCGCGTCGCGATCATCGCGGGTTCGGGCGTCGGCAAGTCGGTACTGATGGGCCAGATGATCGCGGGCACCGAATGCGACGTGATCGTCGTCGGCCTGATCGGCGAACGCAGCCGCGAAGTCAGCGACTTCGTCGAAACCAAATTGCCCCCCGCGGTCCGCAAGAAGTCGGTCGTCGTTGCGGTTCCTGCCGATCACCCGCCGCTGCTGCGCCTGCGCGCCGCCATGCGCGCGACCGCGATCGCCGAAAGCTTTCGCGCCGACGGCAAGAAGGTGCTCCTGCTGATCGACAGCCTGACGCGCGTTGCCCATGCGCAGCGCGAGATCGGCCTGACGCTGGGCGAGCCGCCGACGATGAAGGGCTATCCGCCCTCGACCTTCGCGCTGATCCCCTCGCTCGTCGAGCGCGCGGGCAACGACAATGCGACCGGTGGCTCGATCACCGCGCTCTACACCGTCCTCGCCGACGGCGGCGACATCGACGACCCGGTCGTCGACAGCGCCCGCGCCATCGTCGACGGCCATATCATCCTGTCGCGCACGCTCGCCGAACAGGGTGTCTATCCTGCAATCGACGTCGCCCGTTCGCTGTCGCGCACGATGGCCGATTCGGTCGATCCCGAGCATGCCGCCGCCGCCGCGCGGTTCCGCCAGCTCTGGTCGGCCTATGAAGAGAATCGCGATCTGATGCTGATGGGCGCCTATGTCGCCGGCAGCGATCCGGTGCTCGACGAAGCGATCGCGTACCACGCCCACCAACTCGCCTTCGTGTCGCAGCCCGCGAACGCGCAGATCGATTTCGAAAATTCCCGCCAAGCCCTGATTGAAGGATATTCCGCATGAACGCCCGCACCGCACGCCGCAAACGCATCATCCGCGTGCGCACCGTCGAACATCAGATGGCGGAGGCCAATCTGGCGCGCGCCAACGGCGAGCTTGCGAGCCTGGTCGAACTGTCGAAGCGCCTCGAAACGCTGCGCGCCGACCTCGCCATGGCGAAGGGGGCGGTCGCGGGCCGCGCGCTCAACACGATCGGCGAGCTCGGCGTGCGCCTGGACATGGCCAAGGAAAATCTAGCGACACCGCTCGTCAACGCCAGCGTCCGCCGCGACGAGGCCGGCATCATCGCCCAGAGCGCGATGGTGAAGGAAGAATCGGCCGTGCGTCTCTATGAACGCAGCCGCCGCTCGGCCGAGGCTGAGCTGGAGCGCCGCACCGACGCCAATCGCCCGCATCGCCGCCGCGCGATGAGCCTGCGCCTGCTCGATGGCGGTGCGGCATGATGGGCGCCGCGCTTCCCCAGAGCCCCGCGCAGAACGGGCTTCTCTCGATCCTCGCCGCAACCGGCGCGGCGGCGGCGCCTGCCGGCACGACCGGCGAAGGCGGCTTCGAACAATTGTTCGCGAACCTGCCGACCGCCGCTGTCGGCGCCGCGGTTCCCGCCACGCCGCTGGCGGCGAATCCCTTTGCGGTGCAGCTGACCGCCCAGCCCGGCACGCCGGCGCCGGTCACGGCCGAGACGCCGCTTGCATTCGACGCCGCCGCGCTGCCTGCCCCTCCCGCCACGCCGACCCCGCCGGCCGCCGCGCTGTTCGGCATGCCGCAGCCGGTCGCCGAACCGACCGTCGATGCGGAGATGGCCGTTGAACTTCCGGCGAAGGCACCGGCCGCACCGGCAGCGCCCGTCGCCGCGACCGAAAAGACCGACATCGACAGCGCAGCCGCCGCAGCCAGCCTGTTGATCGCGGTCGCAACGCCGCTCAAGGGCACGACGCCGGCCGCCGAAAAGGCTGCTCCGGTCGACCAGACCGAAGCCGATGCTACCGCCGATGACGCAACCCCGACGCAGGCGGTTGCCACACCGACCCAGTCGGTCACGCAGCCCGCGGCCGCGATCGTCGAAGCGCCGGCGGCAGCGGTTGTCGTGGCGACCGCGATGCCTGCCGCCGACAAGCCGGTCGCCGACAAGACGTCGAAGCCTGCAGTCGCAGCCCCAACGGCACGCCACGCAGACACCACCGCGGCGGCAGCACAACCCGCAACTGCCGCCAAGCCGGAAGCGGTACCGTCGCAGGCCGCCATGCCCCTCGCCGCCGCAGAGCCCAAGGCCGCCAAGCCGATGGCCGACGCCGGCGCATCGATGACGGTGCTCTTCACGCAGACCGCGATGCAGGGTGCCGCACCGTTGGCCGAAGCCGCCAGGGCCGCGCCCGTTGCCGAGCGCACGCTCGACATGACGAGCGATGACCAGTGGATCGCACAGCTCGCCGCCGACATCGCCGCGACCAAGTCGGACAAGGGCGATCTCAGCTTTCGCCTGATGCCGCGCCACCTCGGCCGGCTCGACGTCGCCATGTCGCTGGACGGCGACAGCGTTTCGCTGAAGCTGGACACCCAGCATGAGGCGACCGCGGCGATCGTCCAAGCCGCGCAACCGCGCCTGGTCGAGGATCTGCGCCAGCAGGGCGTGCGCGTTACCGAAGCGCAAGTCACGCACACGCCGGTCGAAACCGGACGCCAGCAACAGAACCAGAGCCAGGGTCGCGGAACGACGCCCGACGCCAGCCATCTGATCGAAACCGCCGCCGACCAAGCGGACTCCACCCATGACGAACGCACCGCGGACCGCCGCGGCCGCTTTGCCTGACCAGGAAGGACCTGACGATGAGCAAGGAAAAAGCCCCCGAAGGCGCCGAACCCAAAAAGGGCGGCAAGATGAAGAAACTGCTGGTGCTAGGCATCGGCGGCACCGCGCTGATCAGTGCGGGCGCCGGCGCAGGCATCTACCTGGGCGGCGGCCTGGGCGGCCATGAGGCGAAGCCGGAGGATAATTATCCCAAGCTCGTCGTGCGCAGCGAAGGGTCCGAGGAACCAGCTGCCGAAGGCGGCAAGGAAGGCGAAGGCCCGCTGAAGGTCGGCACCGTGTCGGTTCCCAACGACCGGTTCAAGGTCGATCCCGGCAAATATGAGGTGACCTATTTCCCGATGACCGAGGCGTTCACGACGAACCTCGCCGACGGTTCGGGTTTCCTTCAGGTCGGGATCAGCCTGTCGACCTTCTACGACGGCAAGGTAATCACGAACATCAAGCGCCAGCAGACGCCGATCCGTTCGGCCGTGCTGATGACGCTGGCCGAACAGGACCCCGCCCTGCTGTCCACCTCGCAGGGCAAGCAGCAGCTCCAGCGCCAGCTTACCAACGCGATCAACGATGTGCTGCGCGAGAAGGAAGGCTTTGGCGGCGTCGACAATGTCTATTTCACGAGCCTGGTGATTCAGTGAGCCTGGAACCGAAACCCGTCGACACCACGGCAAAGCAGGCCGCGGACGCAAAGGCTTCGCTGCTGCTGCGCAAGTCGGAGGGCAGCTATGCCTTTCCGGTGCTGGACAGCGTCGGCAACCAGTTTGCACGCAGTCTGCGCGATCTCGTCCGCGCGCTCGGCGCGCCGACCGTGCAGATCGAACGCGCCCCCGCGGTCCAGATGCGTTTCGCCGACTGGTGCAACGAAGTGTCGCCGGGCCTGTTCTGGCGCTATCACGCGCCGCCGCTGAAGGGCCCCGTCCTGCTCGCCGCGACGCGTCCGCTGGTGCTCCAGCTCGTCGATATATTCTATGGCGGCAAGGGTCAGAATGTCGGCGAACGCGAAGACCTGACCGACGCCGAAGAGCGTTTCGCCGCGCGCCTCGGCCGCGACATGGGGATGCAACTCGCCGCCGCGTGGAAGTCGGGCATCGAACCCGAGCTCGATTGCGTCACTGGCGATCCCGCCAAGCTGGCCGCGGTGCGCGCCGATGACGACCTGCTCGTCCAGCGCTTCACTCTGCGCGGCGGCGTGTTCGAAGGTCGGACGATCCTGTGCGCCTATCCGCAGGCCGCGCTGCGCGGTATCGCGGGCGCCGACCCGGTTCCCGAGATGCGCGACGCGCCGTCGGTCGACCCGGTCTGGACCTCGACGCTGAACAGCGCGCTCAAGAATGTTCGCCTGCCCGTTCGCTCGGTTTTGGCCCGCCCGGAAATTTCTTTGGTCAAACTGCTCTCTTTGGAGGTCGGTGATATCATTCCGTTAACCATTCCGCGCAATGTTCCAGTAACCGTCGCCGGCCGCAATTTTGCGTCCGGTAGCATCGGTGAAGCCAATGGGAACGCCGCGATCATGATCGAACGTATCGAAGAAGGACCGGACAATGACTGACATGGCCGAAGCACCCGCCCGGGCCGACCGCCGCGACAAGAGCATCGCCGGCGCCCCCAATTTCGACCTGCTCGCCGGCGTGTCGCTGCGCGTGTCTGTCGAGGTCGGATCGACCTCGATGACCCTCGCCGAACTGCTGTCGATGTCCGAAGGCAGTGTCGTCGAACTCGATCGCGCCGCGAACGAACTTCTCGACATCTATGCCAACGGCACCTTGATCGCGAAGGGCGAGATCGTCAGCGTCGACGGCCGCTATGGCATCCAGGTCGCCGAAGTGGTCGCGCCCGAGCGCGGCATCGCCGGTTTCGACCGGAGGGCCTGATGCTCGAATATATTCTTCGCCTGCTGATCCTGCTGCCGCTCGTCGGTGGCATGGCATGGGGCAGCCTGTGGCTGTGGAAGCGCGTCCAGATGGGCGTGCCGATCGCCGGTGGCGGCGCCAGGCAGGCGCGTCCCGTCGAAATGGTCGGCGTTCTCCCGCTCGGCCCCGGCACGAAGCTGGCGGTCGTCGAATTTGCGGGGCAACAGATTCTGCTGTCGGTCTCGCGGGGTAACGTTACGCGCCTTGCCGACAACAGCCAGGGCGACTTCCATGCTGGCTAGGACGCCGGCCGCTGGCCTGACGCCGCGCTCGCGCTGGCTGCGCCGCGCCGCCCTTGCGGGCGGCCTTGTTCTGCTTGCCGCCGCCACGCCCGCGCTCGCGCAGGAAGCGGAAGCGAGCGGACTGACGCGCGCGGTCAACGAGATCGGCGGCAACGGCCGCCCGCTGTCGCTGTCGTTGCAGATCCTCGTCCTGATGAGCCTGTTGACGGTATTGCCGTCGCTGCTCCTCATGATGACCAGCTTTACCCGCATCATCATCGTGCTGTCGATCCTGCGCCACGCGCTCGGGCTCCAGCAGACGCCGCCGAACCAGGTGCTCGTCGGCCTCAGCCTCTTTCTGTCGTTGTTCGTGATGCAGCCCGTGATCAGCGAGGTCAATCGCGTCGCGATCGAGCCCTATGGCCAGGAACAGATCGACATCGGTACCGCGGTCGCCCGTTCGGGCGACGCGCTGCACGGCTTCATGATGACGCAGACGCGCAAGTCGGATCTGATGATGTTCGCAAAGATCGCGAAGGCACCGACCTATGCCAGCCCGAAGGACGTGCCTTTCTCGATCCTGTTGCCGGCTTTCGTCACCAGCGAGCTCAAGACGGCGTTCCAGATCGGCTTTCTGATCTTTCTCCCCTTTCTGATCATCGACCTGATCGTCGCATCGTCGCTGATGTCGCTCGGTATGATGATGCTGTCGCCCACCGTCATATCGATGCCCTTCAAGCTGCTGCTCTTCGTCCTTGTCGACGGCTGGGCGCTGACGATGGGATCGCTCGCCTCCTCCTTCGGGACATAGGGTCATGGAAGCCGATTATTTCGTCGGAGTCGCGCAGCAGTCGCTGTGGATTCTCGCCCTCGCCTCCGCGCCCATCCTGATCCCGATCCTGGTCGTCGGCGTGCTGCTCGGCATGGTGCAGGCGGCGACGTCGATCAACGAACAGACGCTCAGCTTCGTGCCCAAGCTGATCGTCACTGCCATCTGCCTTGCGATCTTCGGCAGCAGCATTCTGGTGCTGCTCACCGACTTCACGCAGGACATTTTCGCGCAGATCCCGAACCTGGTCCGCTAGCGCTGCCAGGGTCGCTAGGACGCACATGAACCCCGCCGACATCCCGAACGTCGAGGCGATGCTCCAGCTTTGGATGCTGGGGATGATCCGCCCCGGCGCCGCCTTTCTGGCCGCGCCGGTGTTCGGCGCCGCGAGCGTGCCCGTCCAGCTCCGGCTGGTGATCGCGCTCGCCGTCGGCGTTCCCGCGGTCGCGGCTTCGGGCATGACGCTGCCGGCCGATGGGATCGTCTCCATCCCGGGTCTGCTCCTGATCATCGGCGAGGTCGTGATCGGTCTCGCCATCGGCTTCGTACTGCAGATGGGCCTTGCCGCCGCGCTTCTCGCGGGCGAGGCGATCAGCAACGCGATGGGCCTGGGCTTCGCATCGATGGTCGACCCGCTCAGCGGCGCGTCGAGCACCGTCGTCGGCCAGTTCCTGTCGATGCTGGCGACCGCGCTTTTCCTGGCTGCCAACGGCCATCTGCTGCTCATCGGCATCATCGTCGACAGTTACAGCGCGCTGCCGCCCGGCAACGCCTTCCCTTCCTTTGCGGCGATCGAAGGCATATTGCGCTTTGCCAGCCTGATGTTCGCCGCCGGTCTGACGATCGCGCTGCCCGTCGGCTTCGTCCTGATTCTCGTCCAGATGATCATGGGTGTGATCGGCCGCTCGGCGCCTGCGATGAACCTGTTCGCGGTCGGCCTGCCCGCCACGCTGCTCGCCGGTGTCATCCTGCTCGGGATGGCGACCCCGGCGATGGCCGAGGCGATCGCCCATTTCCTTTCCGACGCGCTCGACATGTCGCGCACCATCGCCGCCGGACGCTAAGCCATGGCGGGGACGACCGAACGCGACCAGAAGACCGAACAGCCAACCGCGAAGAAGCTGACCGATTCGGCGCGCGAAGGCGATGTGCTGGTATCGCGCGAGCTGGCGACCGCGCTGATGATGCTCGCCGGCGCGGGCTGGCTGATCGCCGCCGGTGGCTGGCTCGTCCAGTCGGCAGGCGAATTGCTGAAGCGCGGACTCACGCTCGACGCCGACGATGTCGCGCATTTCGCGCCGGGCGAGGCGGTGATGCGGAACGGGGTCGAGATTCTCCTGCCGCTCGCCGCGCTTTTCGGCCTCGCACTCGCCGCCAGCATCGCTGCCCCCGCGATGCTCGGTTCGCTCGGCTGGCGCGGCAAGGCCCTGCATTTCAAGGGCAATCGCATGAGCCCGCTGAGCGGGCTCAAGCGCATCTTCGGTCCGCAGGGCGTGATCGAACTGATCAAGTCGCTCGCCAAGGTGCTGCTGCTCGGCACGATCGGCTATTTCCTCGTTTCCGATGCAATGCCGCGAATCATGACCCTGGCGCAGGCCGACCTGCAGGGCGCGATCGGCTTGGCCGGAAAGGCGATCGGCCATTCGATGCTCGCGATGGCGGGCGGACTGGTCGTGATCGCGCTGATCGACGTTCCCGCACAATGGTATCAGCGCAACCGCCGCCTGATGATGAGCAAGCAGGAAGTGAAGGAAGAGGCGCGCGAGTCCGATGGCGCGCCCGAACTCAAGCAGGCACAGCGCCAGCGCCAGCATGAAATCCTGAGCGGATCGGCGCGCAAGGCGGTGTCGGAGGCGACCGTCGTCCTCACCAACCCGACGCATTTCTCGGTCGCGCTGCGCTATCGCCCCGGCATGGATGCCGCACCGGTCGTCGTCGCGCGCGGCCGCGGCGACGTCGCGCTGTCTATCCGCGAGCTGGCGCGCGGCGCCGACGTCCCGATCCTCGAATATCCGCAGCTTGCCCGCGCGATCTATTTTACCGCCCGCGCAGGCCGCGTCATTCCGGAGGAATTGTTCGTCGCGGTCGCGACGGTCCTTGCCTTCGTCTTCCAGCTCGAACGCATGGTCGCCGACGGCGCCAGCCAGCCGTCGGTCGAGGTCCCGCCAACGCATCGCTTCGACCCCGACGGCCGCCGACAAAATTGAGCCTTCGGCGCTTAAAGACCCGAAAAACGGTCCGTTAAAAGGTCCGAAGGATATTTTGCCATGGTCACGTCAATCGCCAGCTCTCTCGGCGCCGGTTCGGGTATCGACATCAAACAGTTGGTCACCGACCTGTCGAGCGCCTCGCGCGAGCCCAAGGTCACGCGTCTCAACGGCATGGTCACCGCGAATCAGGCGCGGATCAGCGCGGTATCGCAAGCCCGATCGGACCTCGTCGGCTTCGCCGATTCGCTCGAGCAGATGATTTCCGATGGCTCCCTCCGCAGCAAGCCCACCGTGTCCGACGAAAGCGTTCTTTCCGCGACCGCTCGCGCCGGCCTGCAGGCCGACAAATTTGCCGCGACGCTCGTCGTGAACAGCCTGGCGCGCGCGCAGAGCAGCTATTCGGGCATCATCGCCGACAAGACCGCCGCGATCGGCACCGGAACGATGACGCTGACCGTAAACGGCGTCGCCAAGACGATCACGGTCGGCAGCACCAACAACAGCCTTGAAGGCCTTGCCACCGCGATCAACGCGAGCGGCGCCGGGGTCACCGCGTCGATCATTTCGGACCAGGGCGGCAGTCGCCTGATCCTGAAGGGTGCGACGGGCGCGGACAATGCCTTCACGCTGACCGCCGACTCCGGAGCGGATCCGGGGCTCAGCGCCTTTGCCACCAATGGCGGCCTGTCGGTCGGCCAGTCTGCCGCCAACGCCGAATTCACGGTCGACGGCATCGCCTTCAGCCGCGCGTCGAACACGATCGACGACGTCATTCCGGGTGTTTCACTGACGCTCAAGAAGGCAGCCCCTGGCCAGCCGGTCGACATCGGCGCGAACCGCCCGCTCGACCTGATCAAGCAGACCGTCGGCGATTTCGTCGATGTCTACAACCAGCTCAAGAAGAGCCTGCAGGCGGCATCGAAGCTGTCGGGCGACACGACCAGCCTGCGCGAACTCGAGCGCGAGCTGCAAAGCATGGTCAACAAGGTGCTGACCAGCCACGGCAGCATCAACAAGCTTTCGGACATCGGCATCTCGACGGCGAAAGACGGAACGCTGACGCTCGACAAGACCAAGCTCGACGCGATGCTCGCCACCGATGCCGGTGCGGTCGAGGCGCTGTTCAATCCGCTGCGCGACGGCACCCACAACAGCACCACCGATCCGGGTATCGCCGGCGTACTCGACGCGATCCGCGACAAGGCCGTCGCGACCGACGGGTCGATCGGGCGGGTCGAGAAATCGCTGGCGGACAAGAGCAAGTCGCTGTCCGAACAGCTCACCAAGGTCGAAGAGCGCGAGGCCGCCTACAAGGCGCGGCTCGAGAAGCAATATGCCGCGCTCGACGTCAAACTGAACGCCTTCAAGGCGACGCAGGCCTATCTCGAACAGCAGATCAAGCTGTGGACCAATTCGAATAACAACTGATGGTAACGACCGTGCCCGCAACCGCCTCGACCGTCCGCGCCGCCGGACTTTACCGTCGCTTGCAGAACGAAAGCCGCGCGATCGCATCCGATCCGATCGAGCTGGTCACCATGCTGTACGACGAGCTGGAGACGGCGATCGGCGTGCTGGCGTCGATGGTGCGTCAGGGGCAGCGCGTGTCGGCGACCGAGCCTGCGCATCGCGCGCGGTCGATCCTCATCGGGCTGGACGTCGGGCTGGACCATGACAATGGCGGCGACGTCGCCGAGGCTCTCGCCCGCGTCTATCGCAGCATGCGCCGCAAGCTCGACGACGCCGTGGCCGCCAACGACGCCGAGGAACTCGACGAGCTGCTGGGCGGCATCGTCACCGTCAGCTCGGCCTGGCGTCAACTCCGCCAGTAAACTTCATCTTCCCCAAAAGGGTTCGGCACCGGCCGCTTCCCCGCCGTCGCCAAAGGTGGGGACAGGCGACAGAGGGAATATGCGACCGGTGCCGAATTCAGCGGCGCCGAAACTGGTGGGGTAGTTTTAGGCGGCCTGCTGCTGAACTCCATATTTGCGCATCTTTTCGATCAGCGTCGTCCGCTTGAGCGTCAGCAGACGCGCGGCTTCCGAGATGATCCCGTCGGCGAGATCGAGCGCATTGTGAATCTGTTCGAGTTCGATCGTCTCGATCTCGCGCTTGAGGTCGATCGGACGGCCCGGAGCCGGCGTCTTCGCAAAGGGCATTCCTGCAGGCTGGTCGTCGTCGCCGGCGAAGGACGGCCGCGGCGCCAGCGCTGCGGTCGGGTTCAAAAGTATCGCGACATCATCCGCGCCAAGCGTTTCGCCGCCGTGAAGGACACTGGCGCGCTCGACGAAGTTGCGAAGTTCGCGGACGTTGCCCGGCCAGGCGTGATGCATCAGCAACGCGACCGCGGCGTCGTCATAGCGGCATTTGGCGTCGGCCGGCATCTTGCGCTGAAAGTGACGGATCAGCGCCGGTATGTCTTCCACGCGGTCGGCCAGGCTGGGCACCTGAAGCACGACGACGCCGAGACGGAAGAACAGGTCCTCGCGGAAGCGGCCGTCGGAAATCGCGATGCCAAGGTCCTGGTGCGTTGCCGAAATGACGCGGACATCGACGCTCTTCATCTCGCTGCTGCCGACGCGGACGATCGTCCGGTCCTCCAGGACGCGGAGCAGCTTGACCTGCATGTCGAAACGCATGTCGCCGATTTCGTCGAGGAAGAGCGTGCCGCCCTCGCTCGCTTCGAAATGACCGATGCGGCGGGCATGGGCGCCGGTGAAGCTGCCCTTTTCATGCCCGAAAAGTTCGGATTCGATCAGTTCGCCGGGGATTGCGCCGCAATTGATGGCGGAGAAAGCCTTGCCCGACCGGGCGCCTTCGTCGTGAATGGCGCGGGCGACGAGTTCCTTGCCCGATCCCGAGGGACCGCACAGCATGACCGAAGCGTTCGATCGGGCGATCCGCCGGATCATTTCACGCAGGCGGACCACCGCCGGGCTGTGCCCGATGATCAGCGCTTCCAGCGCCGACGTATCCGCCTTGTTCTGCCCCACCTCGGTCATTTTCGTCTCCACCGCGCCCCCCATGGCGCCCTTTCGATGGACACAGAGATTGAGGAAAATGGTAAACGAAAGATTATCCAACCCGGCACAACCCATTGAAAACAAAGGGTTATTGCCAGATTGGCAGCAATAGCCAAGCTATTGCGATGTTTACGTTTTCAAATACTGCCAGATTGGCACTATTTATCGTCGCCCACCCGCCATCCGAGCGTGATCGAGATGCGGCGATTGCGGGGATCGAATCGATCGGTGGGGTTATAGGGCTCGCGATCGGCCACCCCTTCGATGCGCGCGTAGCGGTTTCCGTTGACCCCGCGATACTCCAGGAAGTTGCGCACCACCTCCGCACGGTCGACCGACAGGCGCCAGTTGTTCATGCCCGCCTTCGCCGACCAGGGGGCGGCATCGGTGTGGCCGCGGATCATCAGCTGGTTCGGCGTTTCGGTCAGCGGCTTGGCGATTTCGCTGAACAGCCGCGCGCCTTCCGGCGTCAGCTGGCTGGTTCCCATGACGAACATCGAGAAGTCGGCATCGTCGATCACGTCGATGCGCATACCCTCGGTCGTGACCGTGAAGCGCAGATTGCGGGCAAGCCGCTTGAGGTCGCCCTTCTTCTGGATGCGCTCGTTCACCGATTTCGCGACCTGCGCGAACTTTTCCTTTTCGCGTTCGCGGCCGGCCGCTTCCTTGGGACCGCCGACGGCATCCTTGGGAATGGTGATCGAGCGCGTGCCGGTCTGGCCGGCGCGATGGGGATAATTGTCGGCCGACACGATCGAATCGCCGCCGAACAGCCCGTTCGACCCGGCGCTGCCTTCCTTCGTCTTGACGATCGTCGGCGCGAAATAGTCGGCAAGCGCCTTGCGCTGCTTCTCGGTCGTCGCGCCGAGCAGCCACATCAAAAGGAAGAAGGCCATCATCGCAGTCACGAAGTCGGCATAGGCGACCTTCCAGGCGCCGCCGTGGTGACCGCCATGGCCCTCCTCGACGATCTTCTTGATGATGATCGGGCGGACAAGGTTGGGGCGTGCAGCCATCAGCGGCCTCGCATTCCGTCAAAGACCTCGGCAAAGCTCGGCTGGTTGTGATGGTCGACCCCCGACCGCGCGGCTTCGATCACCAGCGGCTGCGGGTGGCCGTGGAGCGACGCGACGATCAGCTGCTTTACCGTGTGATAGATGGCGGCATCGCTTTCGATGATGGTCTTCGCCCGCGCCGCGAACGGACCGACGAGACCATAGGCCAGAAGCACGCCGAGGAAGGTGCCGACGAGCGCCGAACCGATCATGCCGCCGAGAACTTCGGGCGGCTTGTCGATCGAACCCATCGTCTTCACCACGCCCAGCACCGCGGCGACGATGCCGAGCGCGGGAAGCGCATCAGCCAGGCTCTGCAGCCCGTCGGCGGGTTTGATCGCATGGTGGCGATGGTTCTTCAGCGCATTGTCCATCACATCCTCGACCGCATGCGGATCGAGCGTGCCCGACGACACGACGACCAGGCGCAGCGTGTCGCAGATCAGGTGGACGAGCGTGTCGTCCTTCAGAAGCTTCGGATATTGCTGGAAGAGCGGCGAGCTCTTCGGATCCTCGATATGCGGCTCGACCGCGACGGGGCCATCGGTGCGCATCATCTTCATCAGCGTCGAGACGAGCAGGATGCAATCGAGATAATCCTGCTTCTTATAGGCGGGTCCCTTGAACACCTTGCCCAACCCGCCGGCCAGCGCCTTCAGGTCGGCGCCCGAATTGCCGATGATCAGCGAGCCTACCGCGGCGCCGCCGATGATGAGCATTTCATGCGGCAAGGCATGGAGGACGGGCTCGAGATTGCCGCCCGTAAGCGCGAATCCCCCGAACACCAGCAGGATCAAGACGACGATGCCGATTACGGGAAACATGCGCAGGCAACTCCATTCGGGACCAATCTCGACGACCGGGGCCCCGCAAAATCAAAGGACGTCTTTATGCTTAACGGCAGCGCGCCAGAAATATTGAGGCGGATCAGCGCAAAAGATCGAACAAAGTCTGCCGGTTGATCTTGGCGAAGGCCGCCTGGGCGGCACTGAGCGTCAGATCCTGCGCATTAAGCTGCGCGATCGCCGTCTGAAGGTCGGTTTCCTCGATCGACTGGCGCTCGTCGGATACTTCGATACCGCGGGCCGACAGGCTTTCGCCGATACGCTCGAGCCGCCCACCCGAAAGGCCAAGCGCGGCCTGCTGGTCGGCGACATGGCTGATCGCGTTCGAAATGCCGGTGACCGCCGCGTCGATGCCCGTGCTGTTACCGGCCGCAATGGCTGTCGCGGCGTCGCGCAGGCTGGTCGACAGCGAATTGCCCCCGACGACGAAGGCGCTCGCCGCCGACTGTACCGGCGCGAAGCTGACGTCCGCGTCGAAGCGGACGACGCGCGCCACGCCGGTCGAGAACAGCGGTTCGCCGTTCGAATCGCGCGTCGCGGCCATGCCGTCGATTTCATCGGCAATGGCGCTGAGTTCGGCCGCGATCGTTGCCCGGTCGGTCGGTCCCATCGTGCCGTTGGCGGCCGAAAGCGTCAGTTCCTGCGCGCGGGCGAGCAGGTCGCTCGTCGACTTGAGCACGCCATCGGCCTGCGACACCTGCGCCTGGGCCGATTTGATGTTGCTCTGCCAGGTCGTCATGCTCGCCTGCGCGGTGCCGATCGTGGCGATGCGGCGCGCGGCGACGGGATCGTCGGACATGCGCTGAAGGCGCTTGCCGGTCGAAATCTGAATCTGCGTTCGCTCCAGCGCTTCGGCGAGCTTGGCCTGGCGCGCGATCTCGCGCGTCATGCGATTGCCAACGGCGTTAATCATCGGTCAGCCCTTCCTACAGCGAGCTCAGCAGCGTCTGCATCGTTTCGCGCGCGACCTGGATCGTGCGCGCCGCGGCCGAATAGGCCTGCTGAAAACGCAGCAGCTCGGCCGCTTCCTTGTCGAGATCGATCTCGCTCACCGCGTCGCGCGCGGCGGCGGCGCCATCGGCGCGCGTCGTTGCCGCGGCATCCTGTGCACGCGCCGACGCCGTCGCCTGCGCCTGGGTGGCCAGATAGCCCGACCAGGTCGCCTCAGGATCGTTCGCGCCGCGCAGCGCGCCCAGCGTCAGCATGTTGCCGTTGGTCGAGGTCGAGGTCGCGGCGGCGACCTGGCTCGCGGTCAACGGCGCGGCGGTCAATGTCGCGGCGCTCGTTCCGGTGAACAGCGGCTGGCCGGCGTTGCCATTGGCGTCGAGGCCTGCCTGATGCGCGTTGTTGAGCTGCGTCGCGAACTGCGTCGCCATCGTGTCGAGGCCGGTGCGCTGGTCGGCGATATGGTTCGCCGCCTCCGCCAGACCCGCGAGCGAGCCCGTCGCATTCGGAAAGGGTGATCCCCCGATCGTATAGGACAGGCGTCCGTCGGCTGCGGTCGTGACCGCGATCGGCGTCACGACGCCGCCGCCGACGAGTACGTCGCCGCTTCCGGTCGCGCGCAGCGTTACCGCGCCATGCGCATCGAAGGTCGCGCTGACGCCGCCCTGCGCCGAAAGCTGATCCAGCAGCCGGTCGCGTTCGTCGAGCAGCGCCGCCTGGTTCGTCGTCCCGTCGCGCGCCTTGCGCAGCCCCAGGTTGATCTGTTCCAGCGCTTCCAGATTGGTGTTGAACTGCGACACTTCGGCCGTGGCCGCCGCCGACGTTCCTTCCGACAGGCTCTGCAGCCGGCCAGCCGCGCCGCGGAAACCCGACGCGACATCATCGACTGCCTGCAGGAACTGCGCCCGCAACGTCGGATTCGACGGGTCGGCCGTCAGTTGGTCGGCGGTCGTGTATAATTTGGTGAGCGCGGTCTTGATGCCGTTGCTGTCGTCGCTGAGCGCACTCTCGACCTTGTTCATCCAGTTCAGCTTGGCCGACGCCCGTTCGGAGTCGCCCGACGAGATACGCGCATCGGCGATCAGCCACTGGTCGACCGACCGGACGACGCCCTTGACGTCGACCCCGCCCGGCATGACGCTGCCGCGATAAAGCACCATGTTGCTGCCCGACGGCACTTCGGCGAGATCGAGCCGACGCCGCGCATAGCCCGGCGTCTGCGCATTGGCGATATTGTCGCCCACGGTCGACAGCGCGCGCGAATAGGCGCGCAGTCCCGAATAGCCGATGCCGAGCAGATCGGTCACTGGATGCCTCCCCCGACATTAGCGCCGCCATTGGCGGCGATGTTCGCGGTGCGGGCGCGAAGCTGCTGTTCCACCATGTCGGCGATGCCGAACTGGCGGAGCGCGGCCATCGAGTCCGCGGTCTTGGCGTCGGCCATCTCGCGGAAATTGTCCGTCGCGCTCGACCCGAAGATATCGTCGCCCAGCTTTGCCTGCCGCATCGACGCCATCAGCTGGCGCAGGATTACGGCCTCGAAGGCTTCGGCGGCCTTGCGCAGTCCGCCATCGCCGCCGCCGGCTGCGGCGGGCGTCGGGGTCGAACCGATCGAAGAAATGGGGGTCGTCATATGATCACCAGTTCCGCAGTCAGCGCGCCGGCCTGGCTCAGCGCTTCGAGGATGGCGACAAGGTCGCCGGGAGGAACGCCCATGCGATTGATCGCATCGACGAGTTGCGAGAGCGATGCCGTCGGCTTGATCATCAGCATCGGACGATATTCCTGATCGACGGCGATGTCGCTCGACTGCTCGACCGCCGTTTCCCCGCGGCTGAACGGTGCGGGCTGCACCACCGTGGGCGATTCCTTGATCGAGACGGTGAGCTTGCCCTGCGACACCGCCGCGGTGCCGACGCGGACCGCGCCGTTAATAACGACCGTCCCCGTGCGAGCATTAACAATTACTTTTGCCGGCGGTTCGGCCCGGATTACGTCCAGATTCTCGATTCGGGACATCAGGCGCATGCGTTCGTCGCCCCCGCCCGCAGCGCGGATCGCGATGCTGGCACCGTCGATCATCACCGCGCTGCCCGGAAGCGACTTGTTGATCGCATCGGTCACGCGCTGCGCGTTGGTCGCATCGAACTGGTGGAGGTTGAACGTCAGCTGGTCGCTGGTGGCGAACCCCGTGTCGACCGCGCGCTCGACGGTCGCACCGCCGGCGATCCGTCCGCTCGACGGCACATTGACCGTCAGCTTCGAACCGTCGGCGGCGTCGACGCCCAGACCGCCGATGACCAGGTTGCCCTGCACCATCGCGTAAATCTGTCCATCGGCGCCATAGAGCGGCGCGAGGACGAGCGTGCCGCCGCGCAGGCTCTTCGCCTTGCCGATCGCCGAGACGGTGACATCCAGGCGCTGGCCGGGCTTCGCGAAGGGCGGCAGCTCTGCGGTGACCATCACCGCCGCGGCATTCTTCAGCGCCGGGTTGACGCCCGGCGGCAGGGTCAGGCCAAAGCGCGAGACCGCGCCCTTCATCCCCAGCGTCGAATAATCGAGGCTGTCGTCGCCCGTGCCCGCAAGGCCGACGACGATGCCATAGCCGGTGAGCTGGTTCGCGCGCAGGCCCTGGAACTGGCCCATGTCCTTGATCCGCTCGGCATGCGCCGGCGCGGCGAAGACGAAACTCGCCAGGAACATGGCAATCAGGGTGATGAGGGTCGGACGCCTGGTCACTTCATTATCCTCTTCAGAAGGGGCTGATGATCGAGAAGAAACGCTGCAGCCAGCCTTGCTTGCTGGCGCGCGCAATCTCGCCCTTGCCCACGTAACGGATGTTGGCATTGGCGACGCGGGTCGACAGGACCCGGTTGTCGGGGCTGATGTCGATCGCACGGACGATGCCGGAAATCTGGACGCGCTCGTCGCCGCGGTTGAGCGTCAGCAGCTTCTCGCCCTTCACCAGCATCGTGCCGTTCGGATAGACGGCGGCGACGGTCACGCTGACCTCGCCCGACAGGGCGTTCGACTGCGATGCGTCGCCCTTGCCCTTGAACTGCTGGTTGCCGTTCGCCCCGATATCGCTCGGGTTGAACAGCGACAGCGGGCCGGTCGCCGGCGGCGTCAGGCCGATGCTGCCGTCGCGCTGCATCGTCGCGGCATTGCTCTTTGTCGCGGCGGTGCGCTCGACGAGCTGGATCGTGATGATATCGCCGACCTGGCCCGCGCGCCCGCCCGAGGTGAGCGGCGTGTAGCCGCCCTGAAAGATCGCGCCATTGCTTGGCACAGCCGGCGGCGGCGCAGGCATCGATGCGGCAAAGGCGTCGGGCGCGGCCTTCTCCTTCGCGGCCGCCGGAGCGGGCGCGAGGACAAGCGCGATTAGCAGCAGCTTAGAGTGTTTGCGCAGCATTTTTCATCATCTCGTCGGTGGCGGAGATCATCTTCGAATTGACCTCGTACGCCCGCTGCGTCTCGATCATATCGACAAGTTCTTCGACAACATTGACGTTAGACCCCTCAAGCATCCCCCCGCGAAGCGAACCGCGGCCTTCCTCGCCGGCACCGCCGACCTGCGGCGCGCCCGACGATTGCGTCTCGACCAGCAGATTGTTGCCGATCGCCTGCAGCCCCGCCGGATTGGCGAAGCGCGCGATCTCGATCCGGCCGAGTTCGGTGATCGCACCATCGGGGCCGGTCGCCGACACGGTCCCGTCGGCACCGATCGAAACGGAGGTCGCATCCTCGGCAATCTGGATCTGCGGCTGGACAGGCTTGCCGTCCGACGTCACCAGCGTGCCGTCGGCCGACCGCCCGAAATTGCCGGCGCGCGTGTAACCGATGCGTCCGTCGGGCATCTGCACCTGGAAATAGCCGGCACCGTCGATCGCGACGTCGAGGCCGTTGCCCGTGGTCGCAAAGGTGCCCTGCGTATCGATGCGCGCGGTGCCGCTGAGGGCGACGCCGGTACCGAGGTTGAGCCCGGTCGCATAGCGGTTCTCCGCCGACGAGGGCGCACCCGGCGCCGTCATCATCTGATAGCTCAGCGTTTCGAAGCTCGCGCGGTCGCGCTTGAAGCCCGTCGTATTCACGTTGGCTAGGTTGTTGGCGATAACCTGCATCCGAAAGCCCTGGGCATCCAGACCGGTCCGTGCGACGTGAAGGGCACCGAAGCTCATTTTCTATTCTCCTTAACGGGGCAGCTGCATCAGATTGGCGGTCGCGCTGTCCATGTCGCGCGCGTCGGTGATCATCTTGAGCTGCGTATCCCAGCTCCGGCTCGCCTCGATCATCTCGACGAGCGCGGTGGTAGCGGCGACGTTCGATCCTTCGATCGAGCGCGTAATCAGGCGCGCTTCGGGGTCGTCGGGAAGGATCCCGCCGCCTTTCACGCGAAACAGGCCGTCGAGGCCCTTGACGATGTCCGATCCCGTCGGGGTCGCGAGGCGCAGCCTGTCGACCTCCTGCGGGCTCTGCGGATCGCCGCCGGTCGGCACGACCCAGACCCGGCCTTCGGTATCGATGCTGATCGAATCCGCGGGCGGGATCGTCACCGGGCCCTGCGCTCCCTGCACCGGACTGCCGTCACCCGTGGTGAGCAGCCCGCTCGGCGAAAGCTGAAGGTCGCCGCGGCGCGTGTAGGCTTCGTCGCCATTCTGCGCCTGTACGACGAGCAGGGCGTCGCCCTGCACCGCGACGTCCAGGTCGCGCCCCGTCTGGGTGACGGTGCCCGCCTTCATATCGGCGCCGAGTACCTCTTCGGAGGATACGGCGCGCGTGTTGAAGGCGGATCCGTCCAGCCAGAGCGACTGCGCTTCGGCCATGTCGGCGCGAAACCCGGGCGTCTGGGCGTTGGCGAGATTGTTCGCGATCGCCGTCTGCCGGGCCATGCTGCCCCGCATCGCGGTCAGACTGGTGTAGATGAGGCGGTCCATCTGGATACTCCCGGCAGGCGGCTAATCGTGGTTATCAGGTGCGCATGTTGATGATCGTCTGGGTCAGCGTGGACGCGCCCTCGATCGCCTTGGCATTCGCCTGGAAGTTGCGCTGCGCGCCGATCAGCATCACCAGTTCCTCGGTGATGTCGACGTTCGAACGCTCGAGCGCGCCCGAGCGGATCGCACCCATCGGACCGTTGGTCGCGGCGTCGATCGCCGGCGGGCCGCTTTCGCCCGTCGACTGCCAGTGCGCATCGCCGATCGGACGAAGGCCTTCCATCGCGGGGAAAGTCGCCATCGCGACCTTGCCGAGCACCTGGTCCTCGCCATTGGCGAAAGTCGCGGTGACGAGGCCGTCCTGGCCGACCGACACGTTGATCAGCGAGGCGGTCGGATCCGACGGCGCGCCGCTCGGCAGCACGAAATCGGTCATGCCGGCAAAGGTACGGTCGGTGACGTTGCCGTTGGCGTCGACCGGAAGGAGCTGCAGCTTCTGCCCCGTCGAGTCGACGACGCTGCCGTCGGGCTGCGGGCTGAAGGCGCCGTTACGCGTATAAGTGATCTGTTCGCGGGGCGGATCGCCCTTCACGATGAACATGCCTTCGCCGATCACCGCGAGATCAAGCGTCTTTTCGCTCGTCTCGTACGAACCCTGCGTGAACTGCTGCGCGATGCCGATCAGGCGCTGGCCCTGGCCGGCGACCGTCTTGGTCGCCTGCGTCGGCGACGAGGCGAAGATGTCGCCAAAGGTCGCCTTGCTGCGCTTGAAGCCGATCGAGTTGGCGTTCGCGATGTTGTTCGAGATGACCGACATGTCGGTCTGGGCGCCCTTGAGGCCCGAAAGCGAAGTATAGAACGACATGAGATTATCCTTCCTGCGTGATGATTAGGTAGTGGGGGTCGAAGCGGGGGTCGGCGCCGGCGTGGCGGCCTTGATGTCCTGCAGCAGCTTCGTCTGCGCGGTGAGCTGGTCGGAAATATTCTTCAGCACCGTGTTGGTTTCGCTGGCGGCGGCCAGGCTGGAGAATTGCGCCATCTGCGCGACCATCTGCTGGTTATCGACCGGGTTGAACGGATCCTGCTGCGACAGCTGCGCCGTCATCAGGCGAAGAAAGTCGCTCTGGTCGAGCTGCTGACCCTTCAGCTGCGTCGGCGAATAGTTCTGATACTGGTTCTGGATCGAAGCGACGGCCATGATTACTGTCCTAACCGCAGCGTTTCGTTGATCAGGCCCTTTGCGGTTTCCAGGACCTGGACATTGTTCTGATACTGGCGCGCGGTCTCGACCATCTCGACCAGTTCGGCCGCGCTATCGACCGCGGCTTCCCACACATTGCCGTCCTTGTCGGCGAGCGGGTTCGACGGGTCGTGACGCTTCGAGGGCGCCATCTTGCTGGTCGTGACCTGGTCGACCTGGACCGTCGCGCGACCCTGCGCATCCATCACGGTACGAAAGACGGGCTTGAGCGAGCGAAAGGCTTCGGACTCGCTGCCCGCGACCGTGCCGGCGTTGGCAAGGTTTGATGCGGTGGTGTTCAGCCGGACGAGCTGCGCGGACATCGCGCGCCCGCTGATGTCAAAGACGGAGAAGTTGCCGTTCATCGTCATTCTCCCTTGAGCGCGCGGGTCAGCGTGTTGACGCGACCCTGCAGGAAGGAGAGGCTCGACCGATAGGCGAGCGCGTTTTCGGCAAAGGCGGTCTGTTCGGTCGCCATCTCGACGGTGTTGCCGTCGAGCGAGGGCTGGACCGGAACGCGATAGGCCATTGCGCCTTCGATCGCGCCCGACGTCGAGGCGCCCTGGCTCGCAAGATCGAGCGCCTTGGAAAAGTCGAGGTCGCGCGCCTTGTAATTCGGCGTCGCGGCATTGGCGATGTTCGACGCGAGCATCATCATGCGCTGGCTACGCAGCTGGAGCGCTGTCGCGTGCAGGCCAAAGAGCTTCTCGGTTGCCATCATCAACATCCTTCATCTGACGCCTTGCCGGCGACGGGTCCTTTCACGAGCCGCCGAGCCGGAACTGGCACGGACGCGCGGAAAAACACCAAGGCATGATGCAATCAGCGTGCCAAAATCAATTTATTGCTATTTATCAACATATTATGCGAACATCGGCGACGAACACCCATGCACCCGTCGGCTGCTCGTCAAAAGATTGACGTCGTTCAGCCGCTGCCCGCGGAAATCGGCGGCGGAGCGCGACTGGCACACATCGTGCAACTTGGTCCGGCGAATATGACCAGCGAGGATTTTCGCCATGACCCGCAAATTTGCCATCGGTATCGCCGCCAGCCTGATCGCCATTCCAACCGCAAGCGCGCAGCAGGCGATCCAGGACTGGCAGACGGTCGATACGCTGACCCAGATGGTCGCAAATGCGATGGGCCGTACCGCCACCCCGATTGACCGCCGCATCAAGCTGGCGCGGTGTCCGGAACAGGCGTCGGTCACCGCTATCGACGCACAGACGCTTGCCGTGCGCTGTGACTCGCTGGGCTGGCGCCTGCGCGTTCCGATGTCGGGGCCAAGCGGCGCGGCGACCGTATCGCCCAGCTTTGCCGCGACCGCGTCGTCAGTCGTGATCCGCCGCGGCGACAATGTCCGCGTGACGATCGAGACCGAAAATTTCGCTGTCAGCTATTCGGCGATCGCGACCCAGGACGGCCGGGTCGGCGAGACGATCGCACTGCGCGGCACCGATCCGAAGAATCTGATGAGCGCCATCGTAACCGGTCCGGGGCGTGCTCGCCTTATGGACTGATATCCTGATCACAGTCAGCCCCACTGGCCCGGCGGCGTCGGCTTTCCGACACCGCCGGGTTTCTTTTTTATTTTTTCGGTAACCGGCCCTTAATCTCCCGAAACGCCATCCGTTAAACGCTTGTGAGACGTTTCCGTCGATTTTCCGACGGGGCTTATGGAGGCGAAGATGTCGGGAGACAGCAAAATCGGGCCGGTGGGCGGCGTCGTCCGCACCGCTCCCGTGCGCAAGATCACGGGCAATGCCGACGCGGCGACCGCCGCGGCGTCGCACTCCGCGGCGTCTGCCGCGCTGCCGGGCGCAAAGCTGATACGGCTTGCAAGCGACCTCGCGTCGCAGCCGCCGCCCGTCGACGCCGCGCGCGTCGCCTCGCTGCGCGCCGCGATCGCCGAAGGCACCTACACGACCGATGCCAAGAATATCGCACTCGCCATGCTGAGCTACGCCCAGGGGCGCGCCGACTGATGCCGATGGAAAACATCCAGACGAAGCTCGACCTTCTGGTCGGCGCTCTTGACGGGCAGGATGCCGGCGCGATCATCGCCGCGACCGAAGAACTTGCGACGGCGGTGATCCTCTTTCGCGGTGCTGCGATCCCCGAGGGGGGCGAAGCGCAGGCACGCACGTTGATCACAAAGACCCTCGCCCAGCTCGAGGCGGCCGCCATCCGGGTCAACGTCCTGAAGGACTGGACGCGTCAGAGGATTGACATGAACCATCAAATCCGCGGAACGCACCACCGGGGGTTTGCATTAAGCTATTGATAAATCACATATTATTGTGATTTCCCACAAAATGGCACGATGATTGCTTTTGGTCTGCTGAAACAGCGGAACCAATTGCATGAACCTGATCAACCCCTCTGCGACACCGGCGCCCGGCGCTGTCCCCGTCCTGGATGCGGTTCAGAATGCATCGACGCGCACCGGGGTCGACTTCGACTATCTGGTCGACGTCGCGCGCGTCGAAAGCCGCTTCAATCCCACCGCAAAAGCGCCGACCTCGTCCGCGCGCGGGCTTTATCAGTTCACCAAGCAGACCTGGCTCGCCACGCTACGCCGCCACGGCGCGGACCATGGGCTCGGCTGGGCAGCCAACGCGATCGGTCAGGACGCATCGGGCCGCTTCAGCATCGCCGACCCCATGCTGCGCGACCAGATCCTCGGCCTGCGTGACGATCCGGTCGCGGCCTCGAACATGGCCGCGGCGCTGACCTCCGATAACCAGGACTATATCGAAAGCCGCATCGGCCGCGCCGCCGAGCCGGTCGACCTGTATCTCGCCCATTTTCTGGGATCGGCGGGGGCCGCCCGTTTCCTGTCGGCATGGGACGAAAATCCCGACCAGGCCGGCGCGACGATGATGCCCGAGGCCGCGGCGGCAAACCGCCCCGTCTTCTACAACGCCGACGGCAGCATGCGCAGCCTCGGCGAAATTCGCGAATTTTTCCGCGCCAAGCTCGATGCGGATGGCGGTGCCGGGATGATGCCCGGCGCCGCCATGCCCGCTTCCGGCTGGCGCATGCAGATGGCCAGCGCCAGCGGCGCCGGCGGCGGACGCCCGCCCCTTCCGATGATGGATATTCAGCCCATGCCCAAGAAATTGTCGATGGACTTCGCCGCAAGTGCCTATCGCCGCCTCGCCTCGCTTGGAGGCAACGCATGATGGGCGGCCTCAAGCTGAGCAACATCACCCGCATCGCGGGGGCCGCGGCATTGCCCGCGGCGATGCTGATTCTCGTCGCGCTGATGGTGATCCCGGTATCGCCGATCATCCTCGACATCAGCTTCGTCGCGAACATCATGATCAGCCTCGCGATCCTGATGGTCGCGCTCCAGGCGTCCAAGCCGCTCGATTTCTCGGCTTTCCCGACGGTTCTGTTGCTCGCGACCCTGTTCCGCCTCTCGCTGAACGTGGCCTCGACGCGCGTCGTGCTCGTCCACGGGCATGAGGGTACGGCATCGGCAGGCCATGTTATCGAGGCGTTCGGTCAGGTCCTGATCGGCGGCGACTATGTCGTCGGCATCTTCGTCTTCGTCGTGCTGATGATCATCAACCTGGTCGTCATCACCAAGGGTGCCGGCCGCGTTTCCGAAGTGTCGGCGCGCTTCACCCTCGACGCCTTGCCGGGCAAACAGATGGCGATCGACGCCGACCTCAACGCCGGCCTGCTGACGCCCGATGAGGCGAAGGCCCGCCGCCAGGAAGTCGCGACCGAGGCCGATTTCTACGGCTCGATGGACGGTGCTTCGAAATTCGTGAAAGGCGACGCGGTCGCGGGCCTGCTGATCCTGTTCGTCAACATCGTCGGCGGCCTGATCCTGGGCATGTTCAGCCACGGTCTCAGCTTCTCCGAGGCCGGCAGCACCTATGTCACGCTTGCGATCGGCGATGCACTGGTCGCGCAGATTCCGGCGCTGCTGCTTTCCATCGCCGCTGCTGCGATCGTCACCCGCGTCGCTTCGCCGCACGATCTTTCGGGCCAGATCGGCAGCCAGTTCGCCTCGCCGCACGTCTGGATGGCCGTTGGCGGCGTGCTCTTCATTCTCGGCCTCGTTCCCGCGATGCCGCAGATGCTCATTCTTCCGGCCGCCGCGATCGCCGGCGGGATCGGTTGGCAGCTTCGCAAGGCCGAACAGATGGCGCAGGCGGCGCCTCCGCCCGCTGCGCCTGCTCCCGATCCGCACCATATCGAATGGGCGGACGTCAGCGACGTCGGTCCATGCCAGCTCGAAATCGGCTATGCGCTTGTCACGCTGGTCGACGAACGCAAGGGCGCGCCGCTGATGACCCGCATCACGGGTATCCGCCGCCAGCTTTCGAAGGAACTCGGGTTCGTCGTTCCGCCGGTGAAGGTCGCCGACGACCTGTCGCTGCCGGGCAACGTCTACCGCATCTCGGTCGCCGGGGTGATCGTCGGCGAGGACGAGGTATTCCCCAACGAGATGCTCGCACTCGATTCGGGCGATCTCGTCGCAAAGGTTACCGGGCGCCCCTGCAAGGACCCGACCTTCGGCCTCGACGCGCTGTGGATTCCGAAATCGTCGCAGAACGACGCGATCGCCGCGGGCTATACCGTGGTCGACCCCGCAACCGTGGTCGCGACGCACCTCAACAACAGCATCATCGGTTCGGCGTCGGAACTCTTCGGCCTCGACGATGCGCAGGCGCTGATCGACAATCTCAAGGCCCATTATCCGCAGCTCGCGCAGAGCCTGTCGCCGCAGGGCTATGCCCTCCCGCGCGTCGCGGCGCTGTGCAAGGCGCTGCTCGTCGAGCGCGTGCCGCTCCGCGACTTCCGCAAGATCGCCGAAGCGATGGTGTCGCTCGCCAGCCAGCAGCTCGGCGACAACGACCTGGTCGAGGCGGTGCGTCAGCGCATCGGCGCGCTGATCGTGCAGACGATCGTGCCGAGCCGCATGCCGCTGCCCGTCGTGACCTTCAGCCCCGATATCGAGGTGCTGCTGAACCAGGCGGTGCGCGCCAATCCCGGCGCCGAATGGCCGTTCGAGCACGGCATGGCGATGAAGATCATCGAACAGATCGGCCAGGCGGTCGAACCGCTCCTGCTGTCGACGCGCAGCTTTGCGCTCGTCGCCTCGCCGCTCTGCCGTTCGGCGCTGTCGCGGCTGGTGCGCGCGACCTTCCCCGACGTCGCGGTGATCTCCTACCTCGAAATCCCGGCGAACAAGGCGACCGAGATCGTTGCCACGATCGGCGCCGAAGTGCCGCGCCTTACCGGCGGCGAAGATGCCCAGATGAAGGACGAGCCCCATGAAAATTGAGCGCCCCGATCAATTCGGAGCGGGCGGCCGCGCAGCGCGGGCGCATGGCTATGGCGAAAGCGCCGAGGCGCTGATCGAGGAATATGCACCGCTCGTTCGCAAGATCGCCTGGCAGGTCCATTCGCGGGTCTCGCGCACAAGCGACCTTGAGGACATGATCCAGGTCGGGCTGATCGCGCTGATCGAAGCCAGCCGGACCTATGAGGAACGCGGCTTCGCCTTCGCCACCTATGCGACGACGCGCATCCGCGGCGCGATGATCGATCAGCAACGGCGCGAGGCCGATGTCGGACGATCGGCGATGGCGGCGGCGCGGCAACTGAACCAGACGCGCGCGATGCTCGAACAGCAGTTGCGCCGGACGCCGTCGACCGCCGAGATGGCGGCGGCGCTGGACCTTTCGCCCGACGATTATTTCGCGCTCGAGAAAAGCGCGACGCACGGCCGCTCGACCTCGCTCGACGAGCTGGTCGACGAAGGGTCGTTTCTGTTCGCCGACGACCGAGCCGGCGCCAGCGAGGCGCTGGAGCAGCACGACATGCTCGATGCGCTGCGCCTGTGCATCGCCAGGCTCAACGGCCGCGAGCAGATGGTGCTGCAGCTCTATTTCTTCGAGGAATTGAATTTGCAGGAGATCGGGCTGACTCTGGAGGTCAGCGCGGCGCGCGTCTGTCAGATCAAGCGCGACGCCATGGCCAAGATCGATCGCATGATGCGCGAAATGACCGAGTAGCAACCGGCGGCTGGTCTCGCCGGGCTCAGGCTCAGGCTCAGGCAGAGGCGACCCGATTATAGCCGCTGTTCATCGCCGCACCGATTTTCTTGAAATAGCTCGCCATGCGTTCGATGCCGGCGTCGGTCAGTCGCACGATCGAGCGGCGCCGGTCGCGCTCGTCGATCGTACGCTTCGCAAACCCCAGGGCTTCGAGCGCCGCGATCATCCGGAGTCCGGACGAAAGCGGGACCGCAGCGCCGGTCGCCAGGTCGCTCGCGCTGAGCGTGCGACCGTTGGCGTTTGCCAGCATCAGGTCGAGCATCATGTCCCACGTGGGACCCGACATCTGCGAAGTGCCGAAATGGCTCTTGCGCATCCGCCGCATCTGGATGCTGAGCGCGAGCTGGTCGATCAGCCGCGGTTCGGAGGATTCAGCCGACAATCCAAAGGTCGCGGATCCTGATACCAAATGTTCCTCTCCGCCGCTTTTGGCGAGGAGGTCATGAATCTGGTCGATCCGCGACTTGATTTCGGCAATTTCTTGGTTCGAAAATTGCTGCATGCGATGAGACCCTTTGGGTGTCCTTCATCAGGTCCCGGCGTGTCCCGTCCGTTTGGTCGAACCCGATGCATACAAGATCACAAATAGGATCGGGTAAGATATATACATTGAAAGCAGCGCGTAGGGCCGCGCCAGTATCTCCGAAAACATCAGCTTCTGGAGGTGCCCGAAAATCGCGATCAACTGCCAACCGGTGATCCAGTATGGCCAGAAGCGCTGGGTTTTGAAGGCAATGAACCAAAAGCTCGCAAGTGCGACGACGTCGATTGCGAAGATACTATATTCAATATGCGACCAATCCGGAACGGGTGCCAGGACGGTGGTGCAGACCGAGGCAATCAAGGCGGTATAGGCAGCCCACCGTTCCATATGGCCGCCGCGCCACATCGCGACGGCCACGGTGAGGAGCAAAACCCCGTAATAAGTCGCCACGGTCCACATATGGCTCGTCCGACCTCTTACGACGCCTTGGCGAGCGCGAGGTGCGCGACCGCTGCACCGCCGATGTCGTTGCCGCCATCCTCGACCAGCGAGGCGCTCGCGGGCGGCTTGACGCCGGCGCCGAACATGCGCGTGCCCAGACCGATCTGCTTTTGCGTCTCGGTGAGCGAGATATGCGCGTCGGTAAGGAGCTGGCGGACTTCGCCGGCGGCGGCAAGAGCGTGCGCAACCTTTGCCATCGCTTCCTGGCCGACGATCGCCGACATGTTGATGTCGCGGCGTGCGGTCGGCAGCGTGGCGGCGAGGTTGGCGATACGGATCATCGTTTCATCGATTGCATCTTCGGCCTGGTGCAGTTCGGAAGCGATCTTCTTCGCAGCGGAGAGTCGTTCGTTCAGCATGTCGTAGGTCCTTGTAAAGAATGCCAACGGATCCCCCCCGCAGCATTCAGGTCAGAACACGACCAAGACCAACAAGGATCGAGTAAAGAGCGGAAAAAGCCAAAATGGTCGCGAAGGCGATCAGGATTGGCCAGATTATCCTTTCCATCAACCCATGCCGGTTGGCCGGCTGGGACGCGGTAGGAAATGGCGTGCCTATGTCGAAAAGCCGCCGCGTCGAACTACGCCCCGGTCCGGCATCATCCGCCGCGACCGGGTCGCCTAGGTCGATCAATTGATATGTCAAAGGTTGATAGGGAGTAACCTGGTCGAATACACCGTTACGCGCAAGGATCGTAGCGGCCTCTATCCTATTGGAAACATTTAATTTTTTTAGGGCCCGCCGCACCCTTTCGTCCACCGTATGGGGCGAAACATCCATAATGCGAGCGATTTCCTTGGAATTTTTGTGCTCAAAAACCAGCCGCAGCGTTTCAATTTGCGCGGCCGAAAGGAGACTGATGTAATTGTCTGGGTCACCCTGCACGCGTTGGGCATAGAGCATCACGAATCGAAATCAAGTTACGTGCCGTCGTGATTCACGTATCATGTTACCCTAAAGTAGCGCTACATTGCCGTAGCGGCAGCATCTTTGACCGCCGCGCAGCAGCCCAATCGGGCATCCGGAGCGCTTTCTTTGCCTGCGCCCGCCTTCAGCCGGAAAGCCCGTCGAGCCATTCGGCGATCATCCGTCGCCCCGCGGCAACCGCGCCCGGACCGCATTGGGCATGACGCGCGCGCATCGCCGCGGCGCTGCTGCCCACCGCATCCAGCGCCTCCGGCCACTGGTCGATCCATGCATCGAAGCGCGGATCGAGCCCCATTTCGGCATGGAACTGCAAAGCAAGAATGTTCGGGCCGCGACGAAAGGCCTGATGGCGATACGACGGCGTCGAGGCGAGCAGTTCGACATCCGGCGGAAGGTCGAACGTGTCGCCATGCCAATGCAGCACGTCGACATCGGCCAGATGGCGCAGCGGCGAGGTCGGATCGACGGCGCTGAGCGGATGGAAGCCGACTTCCTTCGCCGGCCCCGGATAGACGGGCGCGCCGAGCGCCGCGGCGATCATCTGCGCCCCGAAACAGACGCCCAGCGTTGGCCGATCATGCTCGAGACGGCGGGCGAGGCGGCGCAGCTGGCACGCGATCCACGGGTGTTCGGCGCTTTCATAGACCCCCATGGGGCCACCCATCATGATCAGCAGATCGGGCTCGGTCAGATCTACCGCGCCAAAGGCGGGATCGGCGACATCGATCCGCTCAAGAACATAGCCGGCCGACTCGACGGGTTCGCGGAAGCCCGCGATCCCCTCATGCGGCACATGGCGAATGATGAGTCCCTTTTTGGCGGTCATGGCGTGGGAGAAAGGACGATGAAGCGATGCTCTGACACGGTGTTTCGTTGGAGAAACAGCTAGCCATATCGGCAAGCGAATGTCACTCTACTTTTGCAGTAGAGATACTGTCGCGGCCCGTAGCGGAGCTTGGCTTCCCTCCGCGGCGGGCCGCCACGTTTTTCCAAATATCATACCGAAATATCGATGCGTGCACGGCGCGCCGTCGCCGATATCCGCCGCCCCGCGACACCGGAATGCCGATTGAATCCGGCGCGGGCCGGGCTAGACTTCGACGCATACCAAAGCACCTTTGAAGAGTCGGGAGTATCTATGCTGACGACGATCGAATGGCATACGCTTGTTGGAAAGGCCCTGTCCCCGGGATCCGCCATCGTCGACCTGGGCGCGAACACCGGTCGATTTGCGCGGAAGATGCGGCAACGCTTCGACGCCGAGGTTTTTGCCCTGGAACCCAATCCGCATCTTCTGGACGCGATCAACCCGTCCGGTGACCCCCGAATCCATCTTCGCCCCTGGGCAGCGACGGGAAACCCGGTCGACGACCTGCCCTTTCAGATCGACAGCACCAACCCCCTCGCCTCGCGGATCGACGCGCCCGCCGCCGACGGGGCGGAGCAGATTCGCGTCCGGGGGGTGTCGCTGCCCGAAATACTGGACTGGACGGGGCGGCCGTTCGTCGACCTCGTCAAAGTCGACGTGGAGGGCGCCGAAGTCGACCTGCTGCTGAAGACCGACGGCGAGACGCTCGCCCGGATCGGTCAGCTTACGATCGAGTTTCACGACTTTTGCGGATTGATCACCGCCGATCAGGTCGGGCAGGTGAAGCGGCATCTGAATTCGGCGGGCTTCTATGGCGTGAACATGTCGCGGATCGGCCATCAGGACACGATCTTCCTCAACCGCCGCTATTTCCCGCTCGGTTTCGCCGACCGGATGCGGCTTCACATCTACAAATATCGCTTCGGCGCCGCGCGGCTATTCGCAAAGCTCCGCCATGGCGAGACATGGTACGAAAAATTCGACTGACCGCGCGGTACGGAAAGCGCGCGCCGTCCGTCAGGTTATCACGTCGGGCGCGGTTCGGCCGGTATGCCCGGTGATGTCCGCGATCCGATCGGCCACATCGACCAGAGTCGACAGCATCGCGTCGACCGAGCTTGCCAGGTCCCCGTCCGGCGCAACGACGCGCTCGAGATACAGGCGAAGCGTCGCCCCCTCGGTGCCCGTGCCCGAAAGCCGGAAGATGATCCGCGACCCGTCGTCGAAGAAGATCCGCAACCCCTGCCCCACGCTTTCGGACCCGTCGACGGGGTCGACATAGGTAAAGCTGTCCGCGTTCGTCACTGCGAGCGAGCCAAACCTGCGGCCCGCCAGCGTCGGGATCGCGTCCGACAGCGATCGCACCAGCCGGTCCGCGGCCTCGACAGGCAAGCCTTCATAATCGTGCCGCGCGTAATAGTTGCGGCCGAATCGCCGCCAATGGTCGCGCGCGATTTCCGCGACCGACATCCGCCGGACCGCCAGAATATTGAGCCAGAACAGCACCGCCCACAGACCATCCTTCTCACGGATATGGTCGCCGCCCGTCCCGGCGCTTTCCTCGCCGCACAGCGTGACCTTGCCGGCGTCGAGCAGATTGCCGAAGAATTTCCAGCCCGTCGGCGTTTCGAAACAGTCGATTTCCAGCGCCTCGGCAACGCGGTCGACCGCCATGCTGGTCGGCATCGATCGGGCGATTCCAGCAAGACCGCGCGCATAGGCGGGCACCAGCGGCGCATTGGCGGCGAGCATCGCCAGCGAATCGGACGGCGAGACGAAGCATCCGCGGCCGATGATCAGGTTGCGATCGCCATCGCCATCGGACGCCGCCCCGAAGTCTGGCGCCTCCGCCCCCATCATCAACGCATGAAGCGCATGCGCGTGCACCAGATTGGGGTCGGGATGCGCACCGCCGAAATCCTCCAGCGGAACACCGCGGCGAACCGTGCCCTCCGGAAAACCCAGCCGGCGCTCCAGAAGCTCGATCGCATAGGATCCGGTCACCGCATTCATGGCGTCAAACGCCATCGAAAAGCCGCCGGCCACCGCCTCCCGTATCGCGGTGAAATCGAAAAGCTCTTCCATCAGATCGGCATAATCCGCGACCGGATCGACGATTTCGACCCGCATGCCGCTGACGTCATGATGTCCGATGCTGTCGAGATCGATGTCGGCGGAATCGACGCTCTTCCAATGATCGATGACCAGCGTCCGGGCGTGGATCGCATCGGTCACCTGCTCGGGCGCGGGGCCGCCGTTCGCGATATTATATTTGATCCCGAAGTCATGATCGGGCCCGCCCGGATTATGGCTCGCGGAGAGGATCAGTCCCCCGCTCGCGCCATATTTCCGGATGAGATGGCTGACCGCCGGCGTCGAAAGGATTCCCCCTTGTCCGACCAGGACAAGCCCATATTGATTTGCCGACGCCATCCGGATCGCCTGCTGGATGACGGTGCGGTTGTGATAGCGGCCGTCGCCGCCGATCACCAGGGTCGCGCCGGGCGCGGCGTCGGCGACATCGAAGGTCGACTGGAGGAAATTTTCCGCATAGCCCGGCTGCTGAAAGACGCGCACCTTCTTGCGCAGGCCGGACGTGCCAGGCTTTTGCCCTTCGAAACGGGTGGCGGCGTTGAGGATCGTCGACATGATAGGCGTGGAACTCCGGCAAGAGAGGCGCGACACCAGATGGGGCAATGACCGCAGAGTCTGAAGAATTGACGACCGTCGGCGCGCGCCTGCCTATTGCGCGTCGCGCAGCGTTCCGCGATCGTCGATGAAGCGATGCTCGACGGCGTCGCTTTTCAGGCGATATTCGGGCTTTTCCAGATTGCCGCCGCGCGTTTCGATTGCGCCGCGCGGCGCCGTGCTGAGCTCGCCGCCGGAACGAACGAGAAGCGCCGAGCTCGCGGCGGCGACAGTTGCCGGGGCCGGCTGCGCCAGGCTGGTATCGACCGGCACCGCGGCATCGACCTGCGGCGGGGCGCTCAGGAAGAATCCGGAAAGGCTCGCCATTGCCGATGCCGGGATGATCTCCGACTTGGCATAGGCATTGGTGAAGGCCGACCGCGTCCCCGCGCTGCCGTTCCAGCGATAGAAGATATGCGCGCCGACCGTTCGCAGCTTGGTGAGGTTCGCGCTCCAATAGGGCACGACCCATTGCGTATGATAATGCGTGGCCAGGCCGACGCTCGGTTCGACATAACCGGCGAGTGCGGCGACCGCGACCCCGCGCGCGCGCGCCCAGCCCGATGCCGACGGAGGACGATTGAGCGCGCCGTCGCACGTAAAGGTGAATTGGCAGCCCGTCTTGCGCTGCGAACCTTGGAAGACCACGCCGCAGACCGAATTCGGATAGGCCGGATGACGGACGCGGTTGAGGACGACCTGCGCGACGGCCCGCTGGCCGGTCGGCGTTTCCGATGCCGCCTCATAATATACCGCCGCAGTCAGGCAATCGACCGCCGAAAGCCGCGTGCCGGCGTCGATCGACGGCAGGTTGACGGCAAAGGGGCGGGCGTCGACCAGCGGTTCGGTCGACTGCGGGATCGCCGCATTCATTTCCGCCGCGGTCTTCGCGTCGATTCCGGGCCGGAACTGAAGCGTCTCCGGCTCGGGCTCGGCCGGTGCCTCGACCGCTGCCCTGGTCTGATGGGACAGCCGCTTGGACGGAGCCGACAGCGCCATATAGACGGCGCAAAGCGCGGCGAGCATCGCAAGCGCGCTCGCAACGAGAAGCGCCGGAAGGCCCCACGTCTGCCGCTTCAATCGCAATGTCTTCATGCGTGCCATAGCAACGTCTCAAATGAAAAGGGCCGGCCAATAAAGGCCGACCCTTCTCTGATCAGAAAGTTGGCCGGAGCTTAACTCAGGCGAACTGGAAGCGCACCTGCGTCTTCTGGCGACGACGCATCGAGAAACCGACTGCGCCGAGACCCAGCATCATGAGCATCCAGGTGCCCGGTTCCGGAACGGCCGAGAACACGCCCGAGACGCGGAGGCCAGCCGGATTCTGTCCGGTGGTGCCTTCGGGAAGGTTCGGACCATAGTTCTTGATCCGGAACGTCAGGGTGTTGGCGCCCTGCTGGAAGTACGAAGCGTTCGTCGTGCCGAAAGCCGTACCCGAACCGTTGAAGGTGCCGCCCGAACCGGTGATCAGGTTGCCGTTGAGCAGGATTTCCAGGACTTCATTGTCGACCCAGAAGGTGCCTGCCAGCGCCAGCTGCGAGATATTCGCGATGTCGGCGATCTGGAAAACGGTTTCGAAATAGGCTTCGCTCTCCGGAACGTTCAGCGTGCCGGGATTGAACTGCGTGATCCAGCGTGCGCCGTCCACGAAGGGGTTGCTCGAGCCGCCATCCCAAGCCGGGTGAACTTCGGTCGGAATGAACGCGGTCGAGGGAAGGCTGACCAGGTCCGGACGAACCGTCCAGTTGGAGGTCACACCCGTGCTGACGTCGACGGTCGTCGCGGCAGTCGCGCTCGTCGCCGGCAGCGTTACCGCCGCAAGTGAAAGCGCAAGAAGCAAAGCATTTTTCATTTAACCCATCCCTAGTTTCGTGGAAGCCATTCAGGCGAAGTTGACGCGAAGATTGGGGCGACGACGCATTCCGAAGCCGACGACACCAAGGCCGAGCAGCATCAGCATCCAGGCACCCGGTTCGGGAACCGCCGGAGCGTCGAGCAGAAGGAAGCTGTTGACCGAACCGTCACCGACGTTCCGGACGCTTGCGTTGATCGCATAGGAGCCGGTCACGGGCGCAACGAAGGTCACCTTCGTCCACGGGCCGCTGACGCCGTCACCGACGCTCGAAACCGACTGCGTGAACAGCGTGGTGCCAGCGAAGTTCGTGAAGTCGAAAATGCCAAGCGCGCCGGTGTCGTTGAACGGCAGGTAATCGGTCGTGGAGAAAGCCACCATGAAGCTGATCGCTTCGCCGGCGTTCATGTTGAAGATCTGCGTCAGGACCGTTGCGATGTCCTGGGCGCCCGTCGTCAGGACCGCAAACTTGCTGCCCTCGGTCGGCGCGTAGCTTCCGAAGCTGCTGACGACCTGAACCAGCGACGGGTTGTTCGTAGCCCAGCCGGTCGGCGCGCCAGTGCCCACAGGGCCGGCTTCAAAGCCAGAATTGAGGATGGTGGAAGCCGATGCGACCCCCGGGAGAGCGAAAGCAGCGGCCGCAGCGAGGGCCGAGATCATTGTCTTTTTCATACTACTACCCCTTTGTCTCGCTCACGCCCCGAACGGGTCTGAACGATGTCGACAAATAGCCGGCGAGGCCCGTGATCATGCTGCGAGGGATGCTCGCCGCCACACCGCGGACTGCCGTGTCCAAAGACCCATTTTGATTGGGACCTCAGCACAATGTTCGACCCGATTGCGCGAAACCCGGCTGCAAGTCTTATGCTTGTCTGCCGAGTTGGCACTATTACGATTCGTTAAGTTTTGTCAACGCGACTTAAGTCAGCCGCCGTATCAAAGCAGGATTCCGGGGCAAGATCGCGATCACCATAAACGCCTTAATTCACTGATATTATGGTATAAATATTCGCACCTTCGGCCACAGCCGTCGCCAGCGGGATTGCGCTGAATCGAGTGATGTTCCATTCTGGAACAGCACGATAAACAAAGGTTTAGCGCAAATGTTATGATCGACTCGGGGTCGCGCGTCCCCCACGCAGGGGATTCGGCCTTACGCACAAGCTGCGCAGATGCCGCCATTCTGGCAGCGACTCGGCCAGGCCGGTTCAGCGGCGGGACGGGCTGCGGCGGGGCGGCTGTGCGGCCCGCAGGATCGCACTAATCGCGCCGCCGACGGGCCATGCCACGCCTTGAGAAGCGCGGCCCGGCGACCGATGCGGGCGGGGTCGCCAATGCATTGAGCGCATTGTCCTATTCCCGCGGAAGACGGCTCCGCGGAAGAGGCCCGGGCGGACAGACCCTGCCGGCGCGCACGTCAGGATGAAAAGATCGTCCCGCCGCCGCGCGCGTCCTTCCCTGCCGGCCGCGCCAAGGCCTGGGCCCGGGCCCGGGATGGATAAAGTTTGGGAAGACAGGTGGACAGCGCCACACACGCCGCGGTCGCGAAGCGAGCCGCGCTTCTATACGCCCGAATGCAATGTAACCGATCGCGATGCGCGACCGCGCGGCATGCTATTCCGAATAATAGCCGCTATATTTGCCGCCATATCCATAAGGGTCACCGCTACCACCTTTGAAGCGGTTGAAGACGGTCCCGAGGATCGGCGTGGGGTGCAAAAGCTGCATCGCCCCCTGAAGCTGCTTCTTCGTCGTGACGCCCTGTTCGACGACCACCAGAACGCCGTCGAGTTTCTCCGCCGCCAATATCGCGTCGTCGTTGGCGAACACCGGCGGCAGGTCGACGATGACGATGGCATCGTCGCCAAGCGCGCGCGCGCGGGCGATCAGTTGGTCCAAGCGCTCGCTCACCATCAGCTCGGCCGAGTTCACCGGCGCCGGAAGCGTCGGATAGACGACAAGATTGCTCTCGCGAAAATGCCGGCCGATCTTCTGAAGCTCGACGCTGTCGTCCACCAGATATTCGGTGATGCCCTCGCTCGCGTCGAGGCCGAAAATCTGCGCGATCGTCGCGCGCCGCAGGTCGAGATCGATCAGAAAGGTGCGCTTGTTCGGCAGCTGTCCCAGCGAGGCCGCGAGGTTCGAGGCAACGAAGGACTTGCCGGCGTGCGGCGCCGGCGAGGTCACGCCGACCAGCTGGCCCCCCGTCTCCGCCAGCTTCTTGATCAGCTGCGCGCGAAGCAGGTTGAACGAACGCGACCGGGCGTCCTTCGAGTCGAATCCGACAAGCTTCGGGCTGAGTTCGAGGCCCGGTTCTTCGGCGACTTCACCGACGCCCGGCAAAGGACCGCCCGGCGCCAATTCATGAACCGATCGCGGGAGATTGGGGAGGCTGTTCATTGAAAGATCCTAGCCTTCCGCGCTCTGCATGGCGGGCTTTCGCCGGGAAAAGATATTGAGCAGACGGCGCAGGAACCCCTTTTCGGTGGTCTCCGCCACGTCGATCGAGGGAACCGAAACCATCGGCATCGCGCCCGTTACCGACCGGATATCAAGAACATCGCGGATCGGCCGCAGGAACAGTTCGACCGCCAGGATCAGGAACAGGCCCAGCCCGAGCCCGAATACCAGGCCACCCGCGATCAGCAGCGGCCGATTGGGCGAGTTGGGATCTTCGGGCACCACCGGCGGATCGATCACCGAAAGGCGCTCGCCCTTTTGCTCGGTCTCGGCCTTCGCGCTCGCCTGCGCCGACATCAGGCGCGTCGACACGCTTTCATATTGCTTGTTCAGCCCGTCGAGCTTTTGCTGCTGCTGCGCGATCTGTTCCTGGACCAGCGGAGCCCGCGCCTGCGCGCTCTGCGCCGACGACAGGCGGCCCATTTCCTGGGCCTTCGCCGATTGCAGCGCCGAAATCTGCGCATTGTTCGACGCGATCTGCTGGTCGATTATGTCGGGCGGCAGTTTGGCGACATTGTTCGCCGCAAGGTTTTTCGCCTGCGCCAGGCGGCGCCGCGCGATCGCGACGTCGGGATGATCGTCCGAATAGCGCGCCTGCGCGGCGGCGAGTTCGGCTTCGGCCGCTGCCACCACCGGATCGCGGTCGGCGGACGTCTTGCGCGCCTCCTTCTGCGCGGCAAGCTGCGCATTTTCGCGCTGCAGCGAAATGATCTGCGCGTCGTAACCGCCGGTGGATCCGCTGAAAATCATCGAACCCGCGCTGGAAAGCGCCAGTCCGTTCTGCGCCTTGATCGTTTCGATCGAGCTTTCGAGCTCGCCGATCTGCGTCTGCAGCGCCACCGCCTGATCGGTCAGGAACTGCACCGTGTTGGTCGCCTGTTCGGAGCTTTTCGTCGCGTCGATCAGCAGGACCTGCTCGGTCATGTCCTGCGTGACCGCCTGCGCCTGCGCCGCGGCCTCATAATCGAAGCTCAAGGTGAAGGCGATCGTCGAATTCTTTCCGCCGCCGCGCTGCAATTCGGCCGAAACCGCCTCGATCGTCGTCGCATCGCGCATCTGCTGGACGATTTCGGACAGCGATTTGCGCGAACGCTCGTCGTTGTACAGGCGATGCTTCTGGATCAGCTCGATCAGCCGCGGACGGCTCAGCACCTGCTGGCGGATCTTGGCGATGCGCTGGTCGACGACGTCGCCGTCCTGCACTCCGACCACGTCTTCGGGAAGCTGCGGCGATTCGACCAGCAGCGTCGCCGTCGACCGATAGACCGTCGGCAGCAGGAAAGCCGCCGCGATTCCCGCCACGAAACAAAGAATGGTGGGCAGCAATGCCCAGCGATAGCGCTCGCGAATGATGGTCGGAAGATGGGCGAAGAAATTGCCCCCTTCGTCGTCGCGGTCGAACCGGTCCTCGCTCATTGCACGCTTCCGAATTTGAACGAGACCCCGACAGCCCCCTGGAAATTCGACCGTTTCTGGCCAAGATTATCCTGGGTATCGGAATAGCCGGCGCTGGCGAAAAGCCGAAGCTTCTCGTTCAACTGATGCTCGTACCGCGCGTAGGACCGGATGCTTTCGAAATCGCCGCCGATGCCGGTGAGCGGGGTCGACGCCAGCGAGTAGCTGCCGCCCACCTGGATCGTTTCGCGTTCGGACAGGCGAAGCGAATAAGTCGCGCCGATCGACGACTGCTTGCGGACGCCGCCGATTGCCGACGGCAGCACCTGGCGCAGGCCGTTCAGGCAGAAATTCGACAGCGATCCCTTGTAACAGGCCTGCAAATTCCCGGAGAGGGTCGTGCTGCTGACGGTTCCCAACGCCAATTTGGTGCGCGTGAAGGACAGGCCGAAGCTGCCCGACAGTTGCAGGCGCGGCGAAAGCCGGAGCCCCAGCGACAGTTGCGGCGACACCATCGTCGCGTCGCCGATGCGCCCGTTGCGGAAATTGCTGACACTGGCGTCGACGCTGCCGCCCAGCGACACGTCCTCGTTGAACTGGCGCGAATAGGCCAGCCGCTGCGATGCGTAATCCGAATCCTGAAGGTTGATCGAACCCGGATACCGCTGCGCCTGCGCCACGCTGGACCAGCGGAGCTGGTCGAACGGACTGAGCGTATAAGCCAGCGAGAATTCGGCCGAAGCGCTGTTGCGCCGCTGCCGGTCGCCCAGCAACGTGATGTCGTCGTCGATCGGCAGGGTGGGATCGATCGGCGTGACGCCCGGCGTGTCGAGCAGCGGGCGCGTGAAGTCCGTCGTCGAAATGCTGCTGGAAATCTGAACCCGTCCCGCGACTTCCATACGTTCGTTGACGCGGTAGGTCGCCGACACGTTCGCCGACAAATTATCCGCCGCATCGTAAAGCCGGGCATATTCGACATGCTCGACCCGGCCCGACACCGTTATGCTGCTGATGCCGTCGGATCGCGAAATGGCCGGCACCATCTCCAGCCGGAACGACGCCACGTCGCGGTCGTTGCCAAAGGCCAGGAACGGGTTGCTGTCATAGCCGGCGGAGGCCGACACCACGACTTCGCTCTTGGTCTGCGCATGCGCCGGTGTCGCGAGCAGCAACACGGCCACGGCCGCGGCCGGCACGCGCCACGCGGTGAATGAGCGGTCGTTCAAGGCAGGCGAATAGATCAGCTTCATGGCACGATGACTGTATCGCCGCTTTCGATCATCGGAATATTCCTTACCGCGTCGGCGCTGACGGACTTGCTCCTCAATATGCCTCCCAGTCGCGCCGGAATGCTCACCAGGCCGGTCGCCGTCTTGCGAACGATGACGATGCTGTCGAGGCTGGCGAACTCATCGGCGCCGCCGGCAAGGCTCAGGGCCTCAAGCAAGGTAACATAACGGCCCGGTGTAAACGTACCGGCGCCCTTTACCTTTCCGATAACAGAAAACTGAAGTCCGGCCGGGCTGCGCACGGCGACGGTGACATCGGGCACCTTGCCGTCGACATATTTGTTCGCGAGCCCCGCGGAGATAACCGATTCGATCTCGACCGTGGTCTTTCCGGCGGCCTGTATCGAGCCGACGAGCGGAAAGGCGATCGTTCCGTCGGGCAGAACCTTCACGGCGCGCTGAAGCTGATCCTCGCGCCACACGTTGATCTCGAGCTCGTCGCCGGGATTGATGCGATAGACGGGAAGCGCGGGGCCCGATTGCACGGCACCCGCGGCAGGCTGAGCGCCCTGGAAAGCCAGCGGAAGCGGCGATTGCGCAGAGGCGGTCGCCCCGTAACTTACCGCCAGGCCAAGCCACAGCGCCGCGGTCATTTTCTTCACCGATCACCTCTAGTGGAAAGATGCGTCGTCCCTACGACCCGCTCGGTTGGCCCCACTTGCCCTGAAAAGTCAACCGCATTAACCCAAGAATCAACCTCGACAACTTAATGATACCTGCAATAGCGACAAAGCTAGCTTACATAATTTAAAACGAGGTAGGCGGTTTGAAACTTCTCCCGACTTCCAGGCTCGCGGTACTCGCGGCGCCATTGATCCTGATTATGACGCTGTCTTCGGGCTGTGCGGATTCGGGTCAGCGCGCCGCCGATTATGCCTCCGTCGCCGAAAGCCAGCTCCAGTCGGGAAATCTTGAAGATGCGCGAACGAATATACGGCGCGCCATCTCCGAACGCGACGATGTTGCCGACTATTACGTCCTTCTGGGCCGAATCGAATTTCGCGCCGAAAGGCTGACCAGCGCCTTCAACGCCTATTCGCTGGCCCTCGACCTGCAGGCGGACAATCCTGAAATTCTTCAGAATATTGCCGACCTCGGGCTCCAGACCGGCCGGGTTCGGGAGGCCGAAGACGCCGCCGACCGATTGCTGCTGCTCGCGCCCAACGCGGTTCAGGCCATGCTCGTCAAAGGCTTCATCGCCATCGACGACAGCCGGCTCGACGATGCCCGCAAGATGGCGTCCAACATTCTGGCGCTCAATCCTCGCGACGAGGGGGGCACCATTCTCGCCGCGAGAATCGACGCATTACAGGGAAAAAATGATGTCGCGCTCAAGGCGATCGACAGCGCCATCGCCGCCATCGGCGAAACCAATGCGCTGAATGTCACGCGTCTGGAGATCTACCGCCTCCAGGGTGACGAGGTGCAAATGAAGAAAATCCTGCCGCACATCCGCAAGGCGATGAAGGGCGACACCGAATATGCGCTGGATTACATAAACCTGCTCTACAAGACGGGAGCGGTGGCGGAGGCGCGCGCGGAAGGGGTCAAGGCGCTCGAGGAAGCGCCGAACGATCCCGACCTTCTCCCCGGCCTGGTGAACCTGTGGCTGGAATATGATCCGAAGCCGCTTTCGGAGGCCCAGGTTCGCTACATCGCGGAAAATGGGACGCGGGCTAAACAATTATTATTGGCACGCTTCTATTATGAAGGCGGCGAATTGGATAAGGCAAGGCTGCTGCTCGCAAGACTCTACGGCGAAGGCGTGCTGGACGCGCAGGCGCTGATGTCGAGGATCATGCTGGCGCAGGGGGACAAGAATCATGCATATCAACTGGCGGACCGCGTCCTCGCAGCGGACGCGCGAAACGAGGACGCCCTCCTGGTGAGAACCGCCCGCAGTCTTTCGCAGGGCAGGGTCGATCGCGCCATCGAGGACGCCAACGTCGTCGTTTCCGATTCGCCGGAGAATTTCATGGGCTATGTCGAACTGGCGCGCGCCTATTCGGCCAAGGGCAGCGAAATCCGCGCGCGGCAAACCTTTGAACGGGGCATGGATTTCCTTCCGCAAAGCCTTCGGCTGGCCGACGCGTACCGGGCCTATCTGCTCCGGCTCGGCGATAACCAGCGCGCGGTCTCGCTCGACCAGGACGTCGCGATGGCGAAACCCTCGTCGATGCGCGCCTGGACGATCTATTCCCGGACTTGCGCCGAATTCGGCGATGCCGCCTGCGCGGCAAAGGCAAACGCAGGCGTCGCGCGAGCGCGCAAGAGCTATGCCGTCGACGAACCGCCGGGAACGCCGCGTCGACGCGGGCTGTTCGCGCGCATCACGCCCGAAACGATCTGTGCAACCGCAGGTGGCGTATGCACGGGAAGCTAGACAGCATCCCCAGGCGGGGCAACGGACATATCCGCTTTACCTCGAACGTCCTGCGTTCGCTTGGAATCGCCAACGACCTGTCGTGCTTCCTGATCGCGTTTCTTTTGGCGACGATCGTCTATGACCTGACCGTCGGCTATTATTACGATGCGCGGCTTCATCGCACCGGCGCCATCATCCTGTGCATCAACTATTTCCTGATCCGCATTTCGCGCGACGGTTATGCGGTCTTCCGGGGACAGAGCGAGGATACGGGCGGCGGCTCGCTGGCCGACTTCCTGCTCGCCTCGGCCCTGACCAGCCTCGTGATCCTGCAGCTTGAAATGATGCGCGAATTTTCGCGCGGGCTCGCCCTTTATTTCATCGGCTTCAGCATGGTCGGGCTGTTCATCAGCCGAATGGCGTTCCGCAAGATCATCTGGAACCTGATGGCAAAGGGCGTCGTCGGCCAGCGCGTCGTGCTCTATGCCTCCAGCCCGGATACGATCCGGCGCGTGCTCGAGCTGATCGAGCTGCAACGCCTGCCGCACCTGCGCATCATCGGATATGCCGACGACCGATCGAGCACCGCAGATCCCGCCAAGGAGCTTCCCTATCTGGGCGGGTTCGAAGCGCTTTTGCAGCTCGCGCGCACGGGGCAGCTCGACCAGGTGATCCTCGCGCTGCCTGAAATCACGCAGGAACGGCTGGAATATATCGCCGACACGCTCAGCGCCGCGTCGATCGACCTTTGCGTGCTACCGCGCGAGGCGATGGAGCTGAAGCCGGGATATCGCATCAACTTCCTGGGATCGCTGCCGGTCTTCACGATCTGGCAACAGCCGGTGCGCGACGTCGACGGCATATTGAAGGAGATGATGGATCGCGGCATCGCCTTTGTCGCGGTCATCCTCCTCTCGCCGCTGTTGCTGCTGACCGCGCTGGCGATCCGCCTCGAAAGCAAGGGGCCGATCTTCTTCAAGCAGAAGCGGTTCGGTTTCAACAACAACGAAATCTCGGTGCTGAAGTTTCGCTCGATGTACGTCGACCAACAGGATGTCAGCGGCGCCGCGCGGACGCAAAAGAACGATCCCCGCGTCACGCGCGTCGGCCGCGTGATCAGGCGCACGAGCATCGACGAACTGCCCCAGCTCTTCAACGTGCTGCGCGGCGACATGTCGATCGTGGGGCCGCGGCCGCACGCGACGATGATGCGCGTCGAGGACAAATATTATTTCGACGCCGTAAAGGGCTATACCGCGCGCCACCGGGTCAAGCCGGGCATCACCGGCCTTGCCCAGGTTCGCGGGCTGCGCGGCGAAATCGCGACGACCGAGCGCGCGCGCAAGCGTGTCGAATATGACATCTATTACATCGAAAACTGGTCGCCGCTGATGGACCTGCGCATCATGATCGAAACCGTGTTCAAGCTCGTCTGGGACAAGAATGCCTATTGAGCCGCACCGTCGATCCTTTCTGGGAATAACATTTCACGAATCGACTTGCGAGCAGGTGGCGGAGGAGCTTGTGGCGCTGTCTGCACGCGACTCCTTCTCCTATGTCGTGACGCCGAACGTCGATCATGTGCTGCTGCTGAATCCCAAGCGCGCCGAAGACAGCACCGCCCGCTTTCGCGACGCCTATTCGGCCGCCGCCATGCGGCTGTGCGACAGCCGTATCCTGCAGAAACTTGCGCGATTTCGGGGGGTCAGGCTCGACGTCGTGCCGGGCAGCGACCTGACCGCACATCTGTTCGCCAGCGGCGCCTTCAAAGGCCGAAAGATTGCGATCGTGGGCGGCGACGAAACGATGGTGGCGGACCTTGTCGACCGTTTTCCGGGATCGACGCTCGTCCAGCACCGCCCGCCGATGGGTGTTTTGCAGAACGCGGCCGCGATCGAAGAAATCGTCGCCTTCGTCGCGCACGAACGCGCCGACTTCATACTGTTCGCGATCGGCGCGCCGCAGAGCGAGATCGTCGCGCTGGCCTGTCGCCAGGCCGGGACGTGCCGCGGCGTCGGGCTGTGCATCGGCGCGTCGATCGAGTTCATCATCGGCCGCAAGCGCCGGGCGCCGGCCTGGATGCAGCGGCTCAGCCTCGAATGGGCGTATCGCCTGCTCAGCGAGCCGCGGCGGCTGTGGCGGCGCTATCTGCTGACCGGCCCGCGCATTTTCCTGCTGGCGGTGCGGGGCGGCTGACGATGATATTGCCCGTTCAGCCAGACATTTATGCGATTTCGCTACCGGGGGGTGCATGACGATCGGTTATCTTGTTCCGGAATTTCCGGGCCAGACGCACGGCTTTTTCTGGCGCGAGATCGTGCATATCGAAAAGGCCGGTCGCCCGGTCTCGATCCTGTCGACGCGCAGGCCAAAGGATAGCGCGACGCACGCCTTTTCCTCGGTCGCCGCAGCCCGCACGCGCTATCTCGCCGATTTCCGCGCCGCCGATGTGCTGAGCTGGGCCCGCGCCGCCCTCGCCGCACCCGCCCTCCTCCTTCGCGGCGACGTGCGGGCACCGCTCGCCGAGACGAACGAGCGCTGGATCAAGATGCTCGCGCTCGCGACGATCGGCCTTCGCCTGAAATCGATAGGCCGCCGCGAGGGTATCACCCACATCCACGGCCACAGCTGCGCCGACGCCGCCTATGTCCTCGCCTTCAGCCGCTTGGCCGGCGGCCCGTCCTACAGCCTGTCGCTGCACGGCGACCTCGAGGTCTATGGCCGCGGCCACGCGTTCAAGTTCCGCCCCGCCAAGTTCGTCGCCTGCGTGACCGAGGCGCTGTGCCGCCAGGTGGAGGCGAACGTCCCAGGGCTGACCGAGCCCCCCAAGCTGATCCGCATGGGCATCGAATATGACCTCGCGAACCAGAAGACCGGCGACTGGAGCGCCGCCGACAGCTTGAAGATCGTGACCGTCGCCCGCCTCAACCAGATGAAGGGCCACCGCCACGCGATCGCCGCGGTCCGCGCGCTCGTCGATCAGGGCATCGACATCCGCTACGACATCATCGGCGAAGGCGATTATGCCGCCGAGATACAGGCGACGATCGCAAAGGCCGGGCTCGAAGACCGCGTGCGCACGCTGGGCCCCGTGCCGAACGACGCGGTCGCCGGGCTGTTGGCGGGCTACGACGCCTTCGTCCTGCCCAGCGTCGGCCTCGGCGAAGCGGCGCCCGTCGCGGTAATGGAAGCGATGAGCGTGGGGCTTCCGGTCGTCTGCTCGATCATCGGCGGCACGCCCGAAATGATTGAACATGGCAAGACCGGCTTTCTGTTTCCGCAGGGCGACGAGGCGGCATTGGGCGAAATTCTGGGCGATCTGGCCCGCCGGCCCGCCATGCGCGAGGCGATCGGAAGCGCCGGACGCGCGCACGCGCACGCGAATTTCCTCACATCGGTGTCGGCCGCGACGCTGGTGGACGCGATCGAGCGATGAGCGACGCAAAACCCACCGTCCTCGCGATCGCAGAGGCCGCCAATCCCGATTGGGTCAGCGTCCCGCTCGTCGGCTGGAAGATGGTCAGCGCGCTGCGCGACGTCGCGAAGGTCCATATCGTCACCCAGGTCCGCAATCGCGACGCCTTTCTGGCGCAGGGCCTGGTCGAGGGCAGCGATTTCACCGCGATCGATTCAGAGGCGGTCGCCGCGCCCTTCTACCGGATCGCCGACCGTTTGCGCGGCGGCGCCGGCAAGGGGTGGACGACGCTCACCGCCATCCAGTCGCTCACCTACCCCTATTTCGAGCATCTCGTCTGGCGCCGCTTTGGCGCGGACATCCGGGCGGGGAAATTCGACGTGGTGCACCGCGTCACGCCGCTCAGCCCCACCGCGCCGAGCAGCCTCGCCCGCCGTTGCCGCCGCGCCGGCACGCCCTTTCTCCTCGGCCCATTGAACGGCGGCCTCCCCTGGCATCCCGAGTTCAACCGCGAGCGGATCAAGGAAAAGGAATGGCTGTCCTATGTGCGAAAGGCCTATTCCTTCCTCCCGGCGATCGCCTCGACCTATCGCAACGCGAACGCGATCATCGCCGGCTCCTGCCATACCGCGGGCGAGCTCGCGCGCTATCGCCGGCCGACGATCTACATTCCCGAGAACGGGATCGACGTCGAACGCTTCAAGCCCCAGGCCCGCACCCGCGGCGGCCCGCTGCGCCTGGTCTTCGTCGGCCGACTGGTGCCGTACAAGGGTGCCGATATCGCGATCGAGGCGTGCCATAAGCTGCTGCAGGACGGCCGCGCGCACCTCGACATCATTGGCGACGGCCCGGAAATGGAGCCGCTGAAGGCGCTGATCTCTCGACTGGGGATCGAGAAGGCGGTGACGCTCCACGGATGGCTCGCGCATGCGGAGGTCGCCGACCATCTCGCCGGCGCCGACCTGCTCGTCTTTCCCAGCGTCCGCGAATTCGGCGGCGGCGTCGTGCTGGAGGCGATGGCGTCGGGCGCCGTGCCGGTCGTCGTCGACTATGGCGGCCCCGGCGAGCTGGTCGATCCGGCGAGCGGTTTTGCCATACCCATCGGCCCGCGCGACCGCCTCGTGGAACAGGTCCGCACCCTCGTCGACGATATTGCAGGGGGCCGATACGACCTGGCCGCCATGTCCGTCGCCGCCAGCCGGCGCGTCGAAACGCTCTACAGCTGGCAGGCCAAGGCGAGCCAGGTGCGCGCGGTGTACGAATGGCTGCTGCGACCGCAGGGCGAACCACCCGAATTCGGATTCCTGGCATGAGCGACCCCGAAATCTCCGCCATCGACCCCGACTGGACGCGCGAACGCAAGGCAGGGCGCGGCTGGGATCCCTCGCGATCGCTGCTGAAGAGCATCCGCGACTATCAGAATGCGCGCGGCGCGCTGGCCTGGGCGACGCGGCGCTTTGCCGTCCTGCGCCACCGCTGGTGGTCGATCGTCACGGGCGCGGACATTCCGACCAACAGCGCGATCGGCGGCGGCCTGCTGATCCCGCATCCGAACGGTATAGTCGTCCATCCGCACGCGACGATCGGCTGCAATTGCCTGATCTTTCAACAGGTCACGGTCGGCGCGACCGAAAGGGACGTTCCGGTAATCGGCGGACATGTCGATATCGGCGCGGGCGCAAAGGTCATCGGCCCCGTGACGATCGGCGACCACGCCCGCATCGGCGCCAACGCCGTGGTGCTGATCGACGTCCCGCCACACGGCGTCATCGTCGGCAATCCGGGGCGGCTGGTACCGCCGAAGGGCGGTTGATGCGAAGAGCCGACGAAAGTCGCCTGGCTACATGACGCCCGGCACTGCCGCAAATCCGGAAGCTGTAAAGCTGAACGGCTACCCGCTGTTCGACTGGTTGCGGCTTGCGCTGGCTTCGATCGTCGTGCTGGACCACGCGGGGCTGGCGCTGCCACACCCGGTCGATGGCCGCCTTGCGGTCGAGGTCTTCTTCGCGCTCAGCGGCTGGCTGATCGGCGGCATATTGCTCAGGACGGACCGTGCGGAGCTGCCGCGCTTCTTCTTCAACCGGTCCACCCGCATCTGGATTCCCTACGCGCTCGCGATCGTCCTGCTTTACGGCGTGGCACTCGCGAAGGAAGGCCCGGATATCTTCTGGCTCAAATATCTCGTCATGGACCTGACGTTCACGCACCAGATATTCACCGTCTTCCCGGCCGCGCTGACCGAAATGCCCCTCGACGGTTCGGGCAATCAGTTCTGGAGCATATCGGTCGAGGAGCAATTCTATCTGCTTGCTCCGTTGCTGATATTGTTCGTGCGCGGCGGCCGCTCGATCGCACTTTGGTTTGCCATCGCGGTCGCAATGATGGGCGTTGGTTGGCACTTTGCGGCGATAGCCTTGGGCGTGTGCGCCGCCATCATGGAAGCGAAGACGTCGTTTTCGGGCAATCCGATCACCCGCTGGACCGCCCTTGCCATCGCAATCCTGTGCGCGGTCGCAATGGCCGCATTGTCGATCGACAAGATTGCGCCGATCTTCGCGGTCGCCCTGGTGGTCGCGATGGCAAAGCCGGGTCGCCGTCGCCCGATGGCCGAGATCGCGGGCGGTCTTTCTTATCCGCTCTACCTGAACCACTGGATCGGCGTGTTCGTCGTCAATTTTCTCTCAAAGCGATATTTCCCGATCAGCCACACAGCCTTTGTCTGGGCGGAATATGTGCTGAACCTGCTGATCGCTCTCGCGCTGTATCTTCTGGTAGATCGCCAAATCCAGCTTCGACGCAATAATTGGTACAGCGACGCCATCGGGCGCTGGCTGGCGATTACCGCATATGTCCTGGTGAGCATCGGCCTGGTCGCCGGCGTCGCATTCCAGCAGTTGGTCGGATCATGACGGTTCGCGGTTCCTAAAAGCCGCCGATCGGCCCGGCTGCTCTTATGGACCCGGTCAGCTCGGCGCCCCGTCGGTCGACCCCACGATCTTCGCCGGCACGCCGACCGCGAGCGATCCCGGCGGGACGTCCGACAATACCACGGCATTGGCGCCGACCTGCGCATTTTCGCCCAGCCGGACGGCGCCCAGGATGACGGCGCCGGCGCCGACCGAGACGCCCCGCTCCAGCGTCGGCGCGTCGTCCAGTGCGTCCATCCGCCTTATGCCGAGCGTGCAGTTCTGACGGATAATGCAGTCGTCGCCGATCGCGCTGCTCCCGTGAACGACGACCCCGCCCTGATGTTCGAATATCACGCGCCGTCCCAGCCGGACCGTATAGGGCAGCTCGATGCCATAGACGTTGCGGCAGTGGCGATAGCCCCAGCGATAGAGGATGCTGAGCGGCGCGCGCAGGACCGTGGTGCGCACCGTCATGCGCCAGACGCCGAAACGGTGCACCGCGACCGCGCGAAAACCCGGCCGCGTCCATTCGCCGCCATGCGCCCGAAGATCCTCGGCCACCTGTTTCCAAAGGGCAATGAAACCGCTGCTCATGCCGGCCTCTTATATTCGATCAGCGTATCGCCGCGCTTCAGGGCATGGCTGGTCCAGCAACGCAGGACACCCGTCATCTCGGCAAACTTGCCCGTCATTATAAGCGCGGCATATCGAAATGCGAACGCCGGGTCCGCCCCCGCGGCGCGCTTGCGCATCGCGATGCGCACGACCTGCAGCGCATAGCTGCCGACGACCGCGCCCAGCATCGCCGCGCCTGCAGCCAGATTCACGAAGGACAGCAACGCCGCCAGCACGATGCCGCCGAGCGGCCAGACAAGGCCCCACAGCAGGATGCTGTTCACCTGGCGCCGCCATTGCGGATCGGACCCGGAACCGTGGCGCAGAACGTGCGCGGCATAGGCGAAGCCCGCGCGCTTGGTGCGTTTCCACCAGCTTCCAAAGCTCAGGATATTGGCATCGTGCAGCGTCATTTCGGCATCGATGCGCCGGATCTTCCAGCCCAGCCGGCGCAGGCGCAGGCAAAGGTCGGGTTCCTCGCCGGCGATCAGGTCATCGCTATATCCGTCGGCCGCGACCAGCGCCTCGACACGGAACAGCGCATCGCCGCCGCACGCCGCGACGATGCCGACGGGCACGTTCCATTCATCGTCGCACATCCGGTTATAGATGCTCTGCTCCGGAAAGCGCTCGCGGCGGCGGCCGAAGACGGCGGCGAGGCCGGGCTCGGCGCGCATCGCCGACAGGGCCTTGTCCAGCCAGTCAGGGTCCAGCTCGCAATCGCCGTCGACGAACTGGATGAACGCGACATTCTCGACCTCGTCGACCAGGTGGCGCCAGCCGACATTGCGCGCCCGGGCGGCGGTGAAGCCGATGCGCATGTCGAGCGGCAGCACCGTCACGCCCATGCCGCGCGCAAAGGCCACGCTATCGTCGGTCGACCCCGAATCGACATAGGCCGTCGGCAGCTCTCCCGCGACCGAGCGGAGACAGCGGCGCAGACGCTCGCCCTCGTTCCGGCCGATGACGACGACGGCGATGGGCTTCGCTTCCATCACGTCTCCATCCATGCCGGAGGCCGTCCCGCCGGATCGCCGGTCCGGGTGATCGCGGGATGCGCCCTCTTGCCGCCGGCCCCTATCCCGATCCGCAATAGCGCCTTGCGCTCCGCCACATTGTCATGCGCGGCATAACGGCGCGAAAAAAGGCCGACCAGCCGCGCAAGCAGATCGCCGCCCAGCCACGCAAGATCGGCGAGCCAGGGGCCGCGCCGACCGGCGGTCAGCGCGAAATAGCGGTGCCGCGAATGGAAGACATAATCCGGCGGCGCGCGCCCGGCGCCCGATCGACCGTCGACCACGCCCGTCGACGCGCCCGCCACATGGACGACGCGGCTGTCGGGGCAATGATAGCATTTCCACCCATGCTGTCCGAAACGGTGCATCAGTTCCACCTCCTCGAAATAGAGGAAGAAGCCCGTGTCGAACATGCCCGCCTCGCGCAGCGCCGGCGTGCGGACGAGCACGCTCGCGCCCGTCACCCAATCGACCTCGCCGGCTTCGCCGATGGGCACCAATATGGGCTTGATGCCCAGGATGCGACCCAGTCCGCCGATACCGGCGCCGCGTATGAATTCGCGCGCGATCGTCGGAAAGCGAAAGGCCGAACCCGACAGCGAACCGTCCTGATTCACCAGCTGGCTGCCGATCGCGCCGGCATCGGGGCGGCGCTCCATATCCTGGGCCAGGGCGGTGATCGCGCCGGGCTCGATCATCGCGTCGGGGTTCAGCAGCAGGATCGCCTCGGGGGGCGCGTCGTCATCCAGCAGCGACAATATCGCCTCGTTATTCCCCCAACCGAACCCGCCATTGTGCGGCAGGGGCGTGAAGCGAACCCATTCGGCAAAGGGCGCCTTGCCGGTTTCGCGCGTCAGGATCGCGACCGAATCGTCGCCCGACGCATTGTCGACGACGACGGCCTTCAGGCCCGGAAACGCGCCGCGCTCGGCGTCGAGACTCTTCAGACATGCCAGGACCATGTCGGGCGTCCGGTAATTCACGATGACGACGGATATCCGCATCATGCGACTATGGCTCCGCTCTGTTCGTCGGCCGTTCGGTCCGCGTCCACCCGGCGACATCGCCCTTGGCAAACCGCAGATACACGGGGATTTTCCAGATGAAATAGAAGGGCAGCCGCAGCATCGCGCCGAAACTCAGCCACCGGTGCCCTTCGATCGCCCAGTTCAGGATGACCATCGCCGCCGCTGCCGCCACGCACAGCGCCAGCGTGATCGCGGGCAGCCAATATCCGGTCAGCAGCGCCAGGCCGCCCAACAGGACAAGCACCGCGAGCGAACAGAGGATCAGAAAGGCCAGCGGCGGCACGAGCAGGTGCAGGCCAAGCTGGAACAGCGTCCGATTGCCGCGCGCGATGCCTTGCCCCAGCGCCGGGAGGGCGTGCGATTTCGCCATGCCCAGAAAGCCATGCTCCCAGCGTGTCCGCTGCCCCAAGGTCGCGCTTTCGCTCGCCGCGGCGCTCGAAACCAGCGCCTGCTCCAGATAGGCGGGGGCCCGCCCCGCCTGCGTCAGATGGATGCCCAGCGCCAGATCCTCGACGATATTCGCGGTCGCGAGCGGCATGTCTTTGAAAATCTTCCACGGGAACGCCATTCCCGTGCCCACCAGCACCGCGCCGCCGCCCAGCCGTTTCAGACCCCGCTGCCGCACGACATTCTTCACCCAGAAGGCGAAGTTCGAAATCTGGACCTTCGGCGACGCGGCCTTGTCGGAATGCAGGACATAGCGGGCCTGCATCACGCTGTTCGCGCCGATGCACGCCCTGGCCAGATCGGCGATCGAATCGGCATCGGTCTCACAATCGGCATCGAAGACGATGACGCACCCGGGCGGATCCGATTTCAGGCAGTCGCGGCCGAAAGACAGCGCATAGCCCTTGCCCCGCTGGGTCTCGTCGGCACGTTCGACGACCCGGTGCCCGGCCGCCCTTACAATCTGCGCGGTCTCGTCGGTGCAATTGTCGGCGACGACCAGCAACGAAATCCTGTCCGAAAGCAGGGGTTCCAGCTGCTGCAGCGTCGCACCGATCGTCGCCGCTTCATTATGCGCCGGAATCAGCAGGACGGTCGACGGCATCGTCGCCGGAAAGCTTCGGCGGCGCGCGCGCGCGGTCCCCAGAAGCATCTCGGCGACGAAAACGCTCAGGGCCAGGATCGGCGGCGCGGCGACCAGCCAGATCAGCGGGGCGATCATCTCAGCGTCGCCCTTCCAGATGGCGCCGAAACAGCGCGTGCAGCTGGCGGCCGTTCGTCCGCGCGTCATGCTGCGCCGCCACCCGCTCGCGGCCGACCTTGCCCATCGTCGCCAGCGCGGCGGGTGCGGCGTCGACGGCGGCGCGCATCGCCGCGACCAGCGCATCGACCGACCCCGCGGGAATCACCCATCCGCATTCGGCGTCGACCAGCTCGGGCGTGCCGGCGATCGCGGTCACGACGACGGGGCGTTCGAGCGCAAGCGCCTCCATGATCACGACCGGCAGTCCCTCGGCAAAGCTCGGCAGCACCATCGCGCGCGCCTCGCCGAGATGCCGGATCACCTCTTCGGAGCTCGCCCAGCCGATGATCCGGACGATCTCCGGCAAGTTCAGGCGCGCGATCATCGCCTCGATCTCGCTCCGCAGTTCGCCGTCGCCGACCAGGACAAGCTCGAACGCCTTCCCCTCGTCGCGCAGCCGGGCGGCCGCCTCGATCAGCAGCGGAATGCCCTTTTGCGCGCTGAGCCGCGCCACCGCGCAGAACCGGGCCGCCGGTTGCGGCGGCGGCGGTGCGCCGTCGAGGAAGGCGGCGTCGACGCCGCAGCGCACGACCTCGATCTTCGGCCAGTCGGCGACCGCGCTCCAGCGCATCAACTGGCTTCGGCCATAGCTGCTGATCGCGACGCAAAAGGCCGCATCGGCAATCTTGCCGCGCAAATCGAGCTGGACCGGCGCGTCGAACTCGTCGGGGCCGTGGACGGTGAAGCTGTACGGAATCCCCGACAATTTGCTCGCCAGGCGGGCGACCATCGCGGGATTGGTTCCGAAATGGGCGTGCAGATGGTCGACCTTCGCCGCGCGCATCCGCCGCGCCAGCAGCGCGGCTTCCGCCAGATAGGCAACGCGCCGAACGAGGTTCCCGACGTTCCAGCCCGCACCCGCGAAGGCAATTCTTATAGCCGCTGTCCCAATACGAGGCGACGCCGCCACCGTTCCCAGCAAGCCCGCCAGAAGGCGCGGCAGGCCGGCATCCAGCAGCACGACGGTCTTGTCCAGCTCGGCCCGGTCGCGTAGATCGGGTAAGCCGGTCGGGTCGGCCGGACGCACGGAAAAGCGCTCGACATCAGCCCCCTCGGCCTCGATCGCTTCGATCTCGCGACGAATAAAGCTGTGACTCACCGCCGGGTAGCGATTCGTCAAATAGGCAAGTCTCAATGTTCGGCCCCTCGAACAGATTCGCCCTCTCCGACTAGGGGGTTCGTGCTTCTTTGCAAGGATACGCTCGCCTGGTTAACGATCTTTTTTCCTTGGCGAAGTTCAAAAACGCCGATTAAACGGCATCTGGAAAGCAAATGGAAAACAGCGACACCCCTTCCGACGCCGCCAAGGCGGAAACCGTACCGGCGATCGACCGGCGCAGCCTGCTGATCGGACTGGGCCTCGCCGGCGGCGCCGCCTTTTCCTATCTGAACATGCCAAAGGCGCTCGCGGCACCGATCCCGACCGAGCGCTTTCAAAGCATGATTCCCGACGCCGTCGGCCCGTGGCGGTCGCGCAAGACCGCGGAAATCGTCACCGCTGCGCCCGACGAAGCCAGCGACAAGCTTTACCAGAATCTCGAAACCCGCATCTATGAGGGCAAGGGCGTTCCCGCGATCATGCTGCTCATCGCCTACAGCAGCGTGCAGCAGAACGACGTGCAGGTGCACCGGCCGGAGGTTTGTTATCCGGCGTCGGGTTTCCCGATTCTGTGGACCAAGCCGGTGGAGATCAATCTCGGCGCGAAGACGGTCGACGGGCGCCAGCTCGTCGCGCAGCGCGGCGGCCTGAACGAACGGATCATCTATTGGGTCCGGGTCGGCCAGGATTATCCGGTCGGCTGGATGGAGCAGCGCTGGACGATGGCGCTTTCGAACGCCAGCGGCGTGACGCCCGACGGATTGCTGTTCCGCGTATCGACGATCGAGGGCGAACCCTTCTATTCGCCCGAGATTCTCGAGACGTTCCTCAAGGCCTTTGTCGCAGCCTCCTCGCCGCAGTTCAGGAAAGACGTTCTCTTCTGACCGCGGGCCGATGGAGTCGCACCGGTTACGGTCGGCCAATCGAAGGACTTTACGCATGGCGGTAAATCGTCGCTCGATGCTCATCGGCACGGCAGCCGGGACGGGCCTGTTCACGCTGGGGCTCGCGGGCCTGCGCGCGGCGGACGGCAGCGGCGGCGGGGGACCCGTCGCGCGGGGAGAGGCCTTTCCCAAGCTGCCGATCGGTTTCAACCTGGCGGGCATTGCCGATTGGGAGCCCGGCTTCCCCTTTCGCAACCTGTTCTGGGGCGCGCGTCCGTGGCAGACGCGCAACCTCAGCGGATCGGGTCCGCAAAACACCAAGACGCACGACGCGTTCCAGTTCGACGACGACGGCTATCCGCTGCAGGTGCCCGTCGCCGCGCCCGGACAGACCGAACCGCAGACGGTCTTCACCTATGTCCCCAACTGCCGCAAGCCCGGCATCTATACCCTGCTCTACGACGGCGAGGGCGAGATCGACGGGCTGGCGTCGACAAAGATCATCGCGCGCAAGCCGGGACGCGTGAAGTTCCGCATGGCGCATGTGCAGGACCAGTATGAAGCGATCGTGATCAAGCGATCGAAGCTGGGCAACCATGTGCGCAACATCCGGCTGGTTGCCGAGGCCGACGAGAATGTCGACCTGGTCGCAGAGCCCTTCCTGCCCGAATTCCTGGATTTTTGCCGGCCGTTCCACTGCCTGCGCTTCATGGACTGGGCGCAGATCAACAATTCGACCGACGAGCATTGGGCGGGGCGGAAGCGCCCGACCTTCTATACGATGGTGGGCGTGCCCGGCGATCCCGAGGCGACCTATGCCCCCGCGCCGACGCCGTTCCAGATGAAATTCGCCGGCGGCGTCGCGATCGAGATCATGATCCAGCTATGCAATATGCTGAAGATCGACGCGTGGTTCTGTGTCCCGCACCGCGCGACCGACGATTATATCGCGCAGTTCGCCAAGCTGGTCCGCGAAAAGCTGGACCCGGGGCTGAAGGTCTATCTGGAATATTCGAACGAGGTCTGGAACTGGATGTTCACCCAGGCCGGCTGGATGATCCGGTCGCCGCTGGCGGGCGCGCTGGTCGAGGCGAAGGGCGGCAAGGCCTGGAAGGACAGCAGCCGGAAGGAAGGCACCAACCATCCCGAACGCATCGGCGCGCTGTTGCGCCGAATGTTCGCGATCTGGGAAGGCGAATGGACGGGTGACGACCGCAAGCGGCTGATCCGCGTCGGCGCGGTGCAGGCGGCGTGGCTCGACGCGTCGCAGCGCACGATACGCTGGTGCCTGGATAATGGCGGCGTCGATGCGATATCGCCCGCCGCCTATATCGGACCGAGCGACGCGATCCGGAAAAAATGGTCGACCTTGGGCGCCTCGCTGACGCCGGAAAGCGTGATCGAGGATATCATGGGCGAGTTGCAGGCGCTGCGTACCGGCAGCAGCTTCACCCAAACCGTCGATTTCGGAAAGCGCCACGGCCTGACCTATGTCGCCTATGAGGGCGGGCAGCATATCCAGCCGGAGGGGCAACGCGAGCATCCCTACAACCCGGCGCTGGCGGCGGCGCAGAAACATCCGCGCATGTACGACCTCTATATCGAACTGCTGCGGCTGAACCGCGACCTCGGCTGCACCCTGTTCGCGCATTTCAGCAGCGTCGGGCGCCAGGGAACGCAATGGGGTAGCTGGGGCGCCAAAGCGACCTATGCCACGCCGAATTCCGAAAGTCCGAAGATGCGCGCGCTGATCGACTGCAACAGTCCGCGCGCCTGATATCCGTACCGCCGAGGGGGCATTCTCATTCCGAATCTGTTCGCCTATTTCGTGCTGATCCTGTGGCCGATCGTCACGATCCTGCTGTTCGCGACGCTTCGTCCGCACCAGGCGCTCGTGTGGTCGGTGCTCGGCGCCTATCTGTTGCTGCCGGTCAAGACCTCGTTCGAGATTCCGATCATACCCTCGCTCGACAAGACCAGCATATCCAATCTGGCGGCCCTGGCCTGCTGCATGGTCTTCGTGCGCGAGAAATGGCTGGGCGTCTTCAAGGAGCCGGTCGTCGTCGCGCTGGCGGCAATCTTCATCCTCTCGCCGTTCGCCACCGCAATCTTCAACCCTGAGCCGCTGGTCTATGCCGACCGGTTCATTCCCGCGATGACGATGTACGACGCCGCGGCGCAAGCAGCTTTGAACAGCATCATCCTGATCCCCTTCATCGCCGGCTACGGCCTGATCAACAGCGACGAGCGGCGGCGGCGATTGCTCTTCATCTTCCTGCTATGTGCGCTCGCCTATTCGGTGCTGATGCTGATCGAGATGCGGCTGAGCCCGCAACTTCACCGCATGATCTATGGCTTTTTTCCGCATAGTTTCGGGCAACAGATGCGCGCGGGCGGGTTCCGGCCGGTCGTGTTCTTGGGCCACGGCCTGCTGGTCGCAATCTTCTGCGCAATGGCGGTCGCCGCCGCCGCCGCGATCTGGCGATCGTCGAGCGGGGTTCAGCGGCGGAACGCGGGCATCATCACCACCTATATGTGGGTGCTGCTATTCCTCTGCAAATCGCTGGGCGCAACGCTGATCGGATCGCTGTTCGTGCCGCTGATCGCGTGGCTGCGACCGCGGTCGCTGACGATCGTCTGCGCGCTGATATCGGTGCTGATCCTCGTCTATCCGACGGTGCGCGCGTCGGGCATCATACCCACGACCGCTATATTGGAAACGGCCGACGCGTTCAGCGCCGATCGCGCGGGATCGTTCGGCCTGCGCGTGGTCAATGAGGAGCAGTTGCTGCAACGCACAGCGCAAAAGCCGATCTTCGGCTGGGGAAGCTGGGGTCGGAATCGCATCTATTCGGACGAGGATGGCCGCGATCTCAGCATTACCGATGGAACGTGGATCATCGTCTTCGGAACATGGGGCTGGATCGGCTATCTATCGATGTTCGGTCTGTTATGCGGAGGATCGATTCGCCTGCTTTGGCGAAGGCGGAACCTCAAAAGCATTTCGATCCCCTCCGCAGCGCTGTGTGCGCTGCTCGTCATCAATCTGATTGATTCGATCCCCAACGCATCTATCAATCCAATGACATGGCTTATAGCGGGAGCTGTCGCAAATCTCTCTCGGAAGTCAAAGCCTGTTCGGGATAATCGAAGTTAGATAAATCCGAAGTTTTCGAACCATATAATATGGACTATATATGAAACGCCGTTATCTTTTTTTGTGTCCAGACGCACAAGCTGCTTCAGGGGGAGTGGCTGTAATTTATGACGTGGTTGGACTTTTAAATAAGTCGGGATACGATGCGGCAGTTCTTCATAACAGCCCAAGCGCAGGCTACGCTGATTATCCATTGCCTGTGCCAATGTTCTATACAAATAATTTACAGAAAATTTATTGGAAATACTCCTCTCCAAAAAGTAAATTAAAAACGCTCATTTCATGGGTTTATTCGCGAGCGAGGAAGATAGATCCTATTGATCTACGTTCTACCGACGTCATCATTTCCCCCGAATTTCAATTCGCCGAGGCCATCGAAGGCTTCAGTGACCTGCCGATAGCCGTCTTTGTCCAGAATCCCTTCTCACTCATGACATCGTATCACCGGGCACTAGATCGCGGCTTGGATCCGCAACGACGGGTGAAGTTCTGGTTCGGAATTGCAGAAGTCTGCCGTTCACACCTTTCCGCTCTGGAACTCGAACCAAGCGCTATTTTTCCTGTGAGCATGAAACCCCACGAGTTTCCGTATGCTTCGGAAAAGGAAAAACTGATAACCTACATGCCCAGGAAGCGCCCGTGGGAAGCGAAGTTGATTGCCGATGCCCTGACAAGGCGCGGAAAATTGCATGGCTACCGGATTGAGGCTCTGGACAACATGCCGCGATCCGAAGTTGCTGCCAAATTGGCAAAGACGCGGGTGTTCATTTCGCTTCTTAAAGATGAGGCGCTTGGCTTTCCGGCTGCGGAAGCAATGGCGGCAGGATGTGTGGTCGTCGGATTCGATGGACTGGGTACGGCGGAATATTTCGATAATGACGTAGGGGTACCCGTCACGGAAGGCGATGTTGCATCGCTGGTGACCGCTGTCGAAAATACCATAGCTGAATATGAAGCCGATCCTGAACGCTTGGATTCGATGCGCCGAACGGCGTCTGATCGAGTGAACGACCGGTATAACAAATCCGCCTTCGAAGCCGGAACATTGGCCGCATGGCAGAAGTTCGAAGAAACTCTGGATAAATCTGGATAATTTGAGATGGAAACGATTGTTTTAGCTGGCACAGCTATAAGAACCGACAACTCCCGGAGCTTAAAGCAAGTCCGCCCTGACGAAAGGCGATAGGTGAAATCGTTGATGACGCGGGGTGGGCGCAAATGAGGAAGTTGCTGAGTCGCGGTTGGCGACGCATCAAGGAAATCACGTCGTGGGGGTTAACCGAGTTTCCGAAATCCCCGCGATTCGAACTCTATGGCAAGTTCGTCAATCGCGACAACACGCGCCTCACGATGCACCTTCGCGCGGGTGGAGCGGAAGCGTTCAAAGAATATAGCGCGCCCTACCGAAACAGGGACATTCCCAAGATTCTCTGGATTTTCTGGGCGCAGGGGGAACAGGAAGCACCCGCGCTGGTCCAACGCTGCATCGCGTCGTGGAGAGAGAAGAACGCGGACTGGGATATTCGTGTGCTGACCCGCAGCACGATGGCCGACTATGTCGACCTGCCCGATCTTGCCGACGGTCTGCCGTTTCGTTTCCACGCCAATCTCTTGCGTCTCACGCTTCTAGCGAAGTTCGGAGGGGTTTGGACCGATGCCACGACGCTTTGTCATCGGCCCCTGTCGGACTGGATACCGCTGCTTGGCGGGCAGACCGGGTTCTTCACATTTCGGGGACCCTATCATGACCGCTGGATCGACAACTGGTTCATCGCCGCCCATCCCGACAATCCGTTGATAGGCCCGTGGGCGGAGGGCTATGCGCGCTATGTGACGCGGCTTCGGAAGGTGCCATCGACCTATTTCATGATGATTTACACGCTCCAATGGCGCGTTCTGAAGAGCAAAGCCCTGCGGCTGGAGTTCCGCGCCAGCGGTGGCCTTCCTGCGGTTCCGGCCTTCTTCCTTCAAGCGTATCTTGAAGGCAATTGCGAGGCCGAGCCATTTCGAAAAGCTCTCGTTGCTGGACTTCCACTCAGCAAGCTGAACTGGCGTTCCGACTTGCCGGATGAAGAGCTTCACGCGCGGCTGGACGCACTCGGAGTTTGATCACTTCATCCCGCCGACAGTCGCAATCTCGGCCCACCAAATCCAGACTGAAAGCACCGCGCATCCCCAACCAAGCACGACAGTGACGAGATCGGCTTTCGGGTCCCAGGCATCATATCTATGCACTGCCCGGGCGCGCAGTGGATAGGATAAGAGCATCGTCAGCCCCACCGCGAAGATCGCGCCGAGGATTCCGAAGCGCGATATCAGCAGGAACGAGGTGACGACCTGCACCGCCGCCTGCGCCGAGATCAGGTAGAAATGCTGTTTCGAATCGCCTGAGCCGAGATACGAGCCATCATAGTTCGACGTCGCGATCTGGGCCGTGACCGTGAAGCCGAGGAGGGCGAGGATCGGGCCGGCCTTGTGATAGCGTTCGTCGTACAACAGCTCGACCATCGGCACCGACACCAGCGACAGGAGTCCGCTGAGCGCGACCGTGGCGAGCAGGATCAGGCGGCGCGCCTTCAGCACCTTTGCCCGGTTGTCGGCGCTTTGCGCGGGCGGAAACTTGCTGAACAGGGGAAAGACGATCTGCGAGCCCGCCGCGCGGGCAAGCTCGACGGGAACGGTCGCGAACATGAAGCCGACCATGAAAATGCCGAGATCGGTCAGCGAGATATAACCGCCCAGAATCGCGCGGTCGCTCTGGTTGATCAGGAATCCCGCGATCGAGCTCAGAAAGATATATTTGCCGAAATGGATCATGTCCCACGCCAGCTCGCGGTCCCAGTGCCAGCGGTTCGGCGGTCCCTTCAGCGTCAGATGCTGCGCCACGACCTTCAGCACGGCGCCGACCAGCGAACCGACCACCAGCGACCAGACGCTGCCGGTGAACCACGCCATCACGGCGGTCACGATCAGCGTCACGACCTGGCTGGCGAGGTCGGTCGAGACCTGGACTCCGATCTGGAGATTGCGATTGGCAAGCGCGATCTTCGTCGTGGTGAAGCCCTGGATGATGGCGGTCAGGCCGACGACGGGCAACAGCAGGGCCAGTTGCGGCTCGCCGTAGATCAGCGCCGCCGGATAGGCGAGCGCGCAGGCGCAGAGCCAGAGTATGACGCCGCGGATGATCTGCAGCGTCCATGCGGTGTTGAGGAATTCGGGCTCCTCACCGCGCTTGTTCTGGATGATCGAGAGGTTGAGGCCGAGGTCGGAGAACATCGCGAGGCCGGTCAGGAAAACATAGACCAGCGACATGAGCCCGAACGCTTCGGGAAAGAGCAGGCGCGCAAGGACGAGGTTGGACGCGAGGCGCAGCACGTTCGAACTGCCGAAGCCGAACACGAGAATCGCCGAGCTTCGCAGCGCGCGCGCGCGCGTTCCGTCGCCTTTCAGGAATTCGTTCAAAGAAAATTGCAAGCCGGTTCCCCACCTGTCCGGTCCCCCGTCCGGTCGCCCTAGCAGAGACCCGATGTTGGCCGAAAGCCCAAAGGAGCGGCACCCGAATCCGTCCGACTGTCCCGATTTCGACCGCTTGCCAGCCCCGAAGGGCTTCTGCTAGATGCTTTGATCGAGAGGGGCGGGCGCTCACCAAGATCAGAACATCAGGCTTGCCCGATGCAAACGAAAGTCTAACTTGCACCGTTCGGGCAACTCCATCGCGAAACCGACTCTCCCTGTCTGGATCCGGCATAGCTGGCCGGTCCTGATCGGGCTTGTCCTGATCACGCTACCCACCTGGCGCTTTATCGCGACGCAGAGCTGGGCGACCGAACAGGGGTCGCACGGGCCGCTGGTGCTGGCGTCCGGGCTGTGGCTGCTCGTCCGGATGCTCCGCGAAACGCGCGAGATCCAGAAGGCGCCCCCGCTGTGGCAGGGGTATGCCGCGATCTTCCTGTGCGCGGCGGCGATGGTGTTCTTTCGCATCGCGGCGGTCATCGAACTTGAAGTCTATGCGATGTACGGCCTGTTCGTCGCGACGCTGTTCGCGTTCATCGGTTTCCGGGCGCTGTCGATGCTGTGGGCGCCGCTCATCTATCTGCTCTTTGCGGTTCCGCTGCCCGACAGCCTGGTCGCGGCGCTGACCAATCCGCTGAAGCTGTGGATCAGCGAGACCGCGGTGTCGTTGCTCCACATGATCGGCTATCCCATCGCCAGCGCGGGGGTGACGATCCAGATCGGCCAGTATCAGCTTCTGGTCGCGGCCGCCTGTGCCGGACTCAATTCGCTCATCACGCTGACCGCGCTGACCCTGTTCTACGTCTATCTCAGCCATCGGGCGAATCTGCGTTACATGCTGATCCTGATCGTCGCGGCGATTCCGGTTGCGATCTTCTCCAACCTGGTGCGCGTGCTGTTGCTGATCCTCATCACCTTTCATGGCGGCGAGGCGGCGGCGCAGGGCTTTCTGCACAATTTCGCGGGGATGACGACCTTCGCCATCTCGCTCTTCACCATCTATCTGCTCGACATGCTGCTGCGCCGCGTGTTTCGCGCCGGGGGCAGCAAGGCCGCGGCCGCCTAGCGATTCGGCGTTCTAGCGGTCGGCGTTGTCCGATGCCGCGAACGGCTTCAGGATATAATAGATATAGGCGAGGATGCCGACGATCAGCAGGACCGCGGCGAACATATAGCCCTCATTCCCCAGATAGTTCGCGACCGCGCAGCCGATGGCCGGGGGCGCATAGTGGTAAATCTCGTCGCGCGGATGCTCTTCGGAGGAGCGCTGCAGGAACAGGACCGCCAGGCCGACGAACACCGCCACTGTGACCCAATCGTAGACAGTTTCCAATTCGGTTTCCCCGTTGTAATGCGATCGTGTAAATCGCTAAGGCAGTCCGTAATTTTAGTGCTAAAGCGCTGACTGGATTTAGTCACAATAAGGCTTGGGGGACGTAAGTGAAAACTACAGCAACTGCAAGACTCGCATGCATGTGCGCCGTCGCGATCGTCCTCGCCGCTTGTGGCAAGGAACCCACGGGCCAGGTTGTCGCCGTTGTTAACGGCGAGGAAATCACGCAACAGGAACTTAACGCCGAAATAGCCGAACTGCCGGGCGCGCCCGCGGGCGACAAGCAGGCCGTTCGTCGACAGGTCCTTCAACAAATAATAGAACGCCGCCTAATGTCCCAAGTCGCGAAGGAAGACGGGCTCGATCGCGACCCGACTTATATCATCCGCGAGCGCCGGCTGAAGGAAGAGCTGCTCGTCAGCATGTATGGCGCGAAGACCGCGGACACTGTCCGTGTTCCCGACGCCGCTGGCGTCCGCAAGTTCATCACCGAGAACCCGGGCCGCTTCAGCGAGCGCACCGCCTATCGCGTCGATCAGATCAGCTTCGACATGCCAAGCGACCCCAAGATCCTGAAAGAGTTGGAGGCCGACAAGACGCTGGCCGAGGTCGAGGCATCGCTGAAGCAGTTCAACCTTGGCTATTCCAAGGGGCAGAACACGATCGATTCGGGCAACGTCCCGCCGCCGATCATGAAGCAGATTCTGGCATTGCCCGCGGGCGAACCCTTCATCATTCCCGCGCAGGGCAAGATCGTCGTCAGCGTGATCACCGGCCAGCAGCCGGTGCCCGTCAGCGAACAGGAAGCCGGGCCGATGGCGGCACAGGTGATGCGCGCCGAGGATCTGGGCAAGCTGCTGCGGAAGCGCCTCGACGAAGCGAAAACCAAGGCCAACATCACTTATCAGGACGGTTTTGCGCCCGTCGCGAAGAAGTCGCCGACGAAGGCCGCGACGCCCGGATCGTGATTTCGGGGCGATATTTCGCCCCGGATGATCGAAGTTGTGCCAATCCAAGACAGCTAGTTTGTTGTTAAGTCTCTGATCTGCTAACAGGTTCGCCACGAATCGAAGCTGGGGGTTACCGTAAAATGGAAGAGAGTGCGAAAAGCACCCATTCACGTTACCGGGCGACCCGCGTCCTGCTGTTGCTGGGCGTCGTGGCGATCGGGTTCACGCGCCTGGAAGATCGCGCGATTATCGGAATCCCCGGACCGGCCGCCAATGCGATGGCCGCGATGGCGATTCCGCCGTCGGACGAAAGCGATGACGGATCCTATGCCGACGAGCCCGATGGCGTCGTCCGTGTAACGAACGCCAACCGCATACCGCGCAACCGAATTCGCCGCGCGCTGCGCGATCGCGATTTCGGGACGATCGCGCAACGTGACCCTGCAGCCATAGCGCCCGCTGCCGCGGTTGCCGCAACGGTCGGCGACCCCGCAGCCGCTGCGGTTACCGAAGCTTTTGCCACGCCGGCCGACGTCGCGCCGGTCCTGGCCTTGGCTGGCCCGGCACTCGGCCCCGCCGCGAATCGGGTCTTCTCCGCCGGCACGCCGCCCGCCACGGGCAGCAGTTCGGGTGGCGGAAGCACGGGCGGAGGAACCGATGGCGGCTCGACGGGCGGAAGCTCGGGCGGAACGCCTGAAAATCCGGTGTCTGCAGTGCCGGAACCCGCGACCTGGCTTTCGTTGATGCTGGGCCTGTTTGCGATAGGCGCGACCATGCGGCGGCGCCATGACAAGCGCACCGTTCGATCCGCGTCGATCGCCTGATCGCTCGGCTGCATCAATGTCGACCCGTTCCAAATCGCTGACCAAATTGGCCGTTCGGGCCTGGATCGTGCTGTGCGGCCTCTATTTCCTTTGGGAAGCGGCCACATATCGCGGCTTCTTCGGCCGGCTGGCCGAATGGCAGATCGCGCATTTCGGCGCCTATGCGCCACTTCTGACGTTTCTGTTCCTGTTCCTTCTCGCCATATTTCCGGCGTGGCTGATCCTGCGCATCCTGCGTCGGCGTGACCCGGAACCCGATGTGGAACCGCCGCTGGACGTCCAGATCAAGCGCGCCCGGACGCTCCGCGCGATTGTCTATGGCTTTGCGGCTGTATCCTTCTGCGTCGTCCTGGGCTTTGCGGCCTATACGCTTTTCGCGCTTCCGGGCCCGGACGGCCGCCAGCAGACGATCGCCGCCAGCGACGCCGGTTCGGTGCCGATCGTCGAGGGGCCGGCGCGCCTGGTCGGCGGCGAAATCGGGACGGTCGTGTTCTTCGGCCAAGACTGGTTCATCGGCGACGACCGCATGGCGTTCGCCCCCTATCGTCCGGCCAGTGGCGGCGCGGCGACATTTTTCGTGCAGCTGGACGCAACGAACAAGGACAAGCTCGCCGGCCTGACCCAACGCCCCGCCTGGTCGGGCCTGTTGGTCGAAGGCGGCCTGCCCGGAACCGCTCGCGTGCTGTTCAACGCGATCGGCGTCGGCATCCGCGACCCCTATTATACGCTGTATCGCGACGAATATTCGCTGAAGATGCGCTATTGGTTGCAGACCATCCAGTGGCTGATCCTCACGGCATTTCTGTTGGGCTTCACGGCGCTTCAGTCGCGGCGGATAAAGCGGCTGGAAGAAACGAAGCGCGACGGCATCGCCGACTGATCCGGCGCCCAGCACCGGCCGACATCTGACGGAAACGCTCGCCGCATTCGCGCTTTTTGGTTAACACTCCATTAGGCAAGCGAAGAAACGCATGCGCAAGCTGCACCCGCTATTGCGGCACCCATGCGGCAAGCGTTCATCTTTCTGTCCGGCGCCTTTGCGTCCATGGTGACGGCGCCGCTTGTCGTACCCGAAAGCCGCGACCTGTCGTCCGCCGCCTTTTCCGCGAGGGAGGCGGCGGTCCAACCCGCCCGCATGGCGGCTGGCACCGGTTCGATGCGCGCCGACGACGGCCTTTTCTATATCGACGGGACATTGAAGGACGGATCGATCCGCTTTCTGGTCGACACTGGCGCGAGCCATGTCGTGCTCAGCCATCGCGACGCGCGCCGGGTCGGACCCTATGTCACGACCAACGACAAGAGCGCGGTCCTGACCGCTGGCGGTCCGGTTGCGGTCGATTGGATCATCATCAAAGAGATCAACTTCGACGGCCATATCGTCAAGAATCTGAAGGCCGCCGTGCCGCGCCGCGACGTTGGAATCTCCCTGCTCGGGCAGAATGCCTTGGCGCAGTTCGATTCCATTCGCATCGACGGCGACACGCTCACGCTGTCGCACTGACGGCCCCTTCCCGCCAGAAACTCCCCCGCTTATTTGAGCAGATCGATGGCGAAGGCGCGAACGTCGTCGGCGATGTCGGGACGCTCGAGCGCGAGCGCGAGGTTGGCCTGGACATAGCCGGCCTTCGACCCGCAGTCATAGCGCGCGCCGTCGAAG